>ENA-OPCP01001393-OPCP01001393.1-human-gut-metagenome-genome-assembly--contig:-NODE-1393-length-15410-cov-9.730511_pt1 | contig 15410 bp, 10 predicted proteins | sample MGYA00241563_ERZ501477 | MGnify/ENA primary metagenome ERZ501477 (study PRJEB25962, sample SAMEA2042572) | human gut metagenome | biome: human gut; feature: human-associated habitat; material: faeces... | reverse complement strand
TGCATAAATCTCTCTCTTTTCTATGATCTTGTGGATATCCATTCCATGCATCGCAACATATGCTGTTCCATCTGGTTCTTGGTATGTATTTAATAGATCATTCATTCTTCCTCGCCAGTAAACATATCGAAAGAATTCTCTTTTTCCTTGTTTCGGATCATACGTTTTTTTGTATATTTTGTATAATAGGAGTTAAAAATGAATCGATAAAAATAAAAAAGGAGTTGAAGAAACAATATCTGCTGAAAGAGAAGCGTTCAAGGCATCTGTGCTTTCCCCTATTAGAGCCCCATCTCCCAAAAACGAGGCAGCAAGTCCGGCTAAACCATTACTTCCCTTCGCATTACCCATTTCAGGAGAAAGGGTAACCTTTACTGTATATTGCTTGGGAATGCTCAATGCCACCACTATAGCAATTATTACTCCCACTCCAGCAGCTTTGCATAGTACTCCACGAACAGTAATAATCTTATAAAAAATAGCCATCAAGTCTATTTCCATTTCATCATCTTTCCTTTTATCCACTTCAGAAAACGGTTCTTGATAAGATTGCTTTTCAATCATAATAGGTCATTTATTTCTTTATCAAATTAGCAATAGAAGCAATCATCATTCCCAAAGAACTGAAGGAAGTAGCATAACCTAAAATATTAGCTATGTTCCCTTTCTTCTTAGCCTTACTAGGCACAATAATCTCACACCCCGGCTCAATCTGTTTCTTACCACTACCCTTAACCTTCGTCACCTGACCATTCATGTAAACAATGAACTTCTTACTCTTCCTTGCATTATCAGAACAGCCACCGGCCTGATTCAGGTAATAATCCACATTCTTTCCCTTCATATAAGAAACCGTATTCGGAACCATGACAGCACCATTGATAGTTACAGTATTAGTATTCTTAGGTATAAAGACCACATCACCTTCACGTAGGACAAGGTCGGCACTACCCTTAGGATTAGTCAAAGCCTTCTCCAGATCAATACCTACCGTAAAGGTATCCTCAACACCAATACCCAAAGAGTCAATCATGGCTTCGCCCAATTGCCTGCTCATAAGGCGAATTACATCACCCATACGTTTCTTTTCACTAGCGTTAGCCACACGGGTCAGTTTCGCACCACGCAGATAGGCATAATTGGTCGGACCGCCGGCTTTATTCACTAAATCGGAAAGACGTTCCTCACGGCTGGTCATGGCGTAATTTCCTCCGAAAAGGATTTCACCTTCAATGGCTACATTCTGTTGTGCCTGATAACCCGGACTGCGACGGACATAAACCTGATCATAAGGCTCAAGGATAAAACCGGGCTGACCATCTATTACAAAACCATCCTTTAAAGAGAAGGTATACATCTGACCGATCGTATCATTATCCGCGGTACTACGGGGATTCTTGATTCGTCTCGACACATCAATGCGGACAGTGGAGGCGGCTTCTTTCAAGCCACCGGCCTGGATGATCAGATCCTCAAGTGTCATGTTATCAGCATAAGGATAGGAGTCAGGGTGCGCGACCTCACCGTGAACTGTGACATTGCCACGGTCTTCCAGATCGTGAATGCTCGGAATGTAAAGGATGTCATTCTTCATCAGGGCGAGGTTCGGGGAAGTACCGTTCATGATAGACTTGATGTCTATCTGAACAACTTCACTGGTCAAATCCTCACGCTGGCGATAAAGGACGGCACGATTCAGGAAAGCGTCACCGGTCAGACCCTGAGCTTCATTGACAAGTTCGCGGATCGTATTCAGTTTACCGCTGAGCTGGTAGATGCCGGGACGATAGACAGCGCCACGGATTTCCAGTTTGTTTGTGAAGCGGTTAAGGATGGCTTCGGCGGTTACTACGTCACCGTTACGCATTTTATAAATGTTGTAATCTATATCTTTGACTGTGTTGACTTCGTATTCCTCACCATTCTGACGGACAACACGTAATGAACGGGTGTAGGCGTCGGCTTCAAAGCCGCCGGCATAGCTGATAAGCGTGGAAAGGTTCTCGTCCTTCTTCATCTCAAAACGCATCGGACGTTTCACCTTGCCGTCGATCTTGACCAGTACCTCATAAGCGGGAACTATCACAACGTCGCCTTCCTGAAGACGGATATCGTCCTGAATGTTACCTTTCATGATAAACTGGTAGACGTCGATTGTAGCGATGTTCCTGCCATTACGGACCAGTTGGACATTGCGCAGGCTGCCGATGTCACTCACACCTCCCGCACGGTAAAGCGCGTGAAAGACAGTGGCAAAGGAGGAAAGGGAGTAGGTGCCCGGCTGGACCACTTCACCCATGACATTAATCTGGATAGTACGGATGCTGCCGAGTGTCAGACGGATGTCAGAGGTCGGGTCGTTCGTATTATTAAGACCGTTATAGATCTTGTTTAATGTTTTCTTGAGATAGTCGTTCGCTTCAGCGATCGTAAGTCCGTTCAGGTTGACGGGGCCTATCTTCTGGATATTGATAGTGCCGTCGGGAGAGATCTGCTGGCGGATAGTATTCTGGCTTGCCCCCCAGATATCGATTATCACTTCGTCACCGGGGCCAAGGCGGTAATTCAAGGGGGTGGCGATATTGACACTGGGTTCGAAGGTCAGATTACGGGTGTTGAAGATGTTACGTCCGAAGACCTGATTACCGCGTGCGAGGTCTTGGGTACTAGGGTGGTCCTCCAACATATCCGAGGTGTTCTCCTTCATCTCTTCACGAAGGCGGGATTCGTTGATATCCGTACCTGTGGCGTTGGAAGCGTTCACGTTGTTCTGCTGCTCATAGAGCTGCTTCACACGCAGGGCCTGCTCCTTGGTTACACCCTTGCGGGCTAACTCGGAAGCAAGCTGCTTTTGTTCTTTCCCTTGTCTAATCCCCTCTTTGACATATTCCAATACTTGAGAGTCGCTCATATTTTGAGCAGTCACAGGTGTAGCGCCCAACATCAATATGAGGATGAGCGCACCCATTAGTTTTTGCATTTTCATTGATTAATCTGAATTTTTAAATTCAATCGAAAGTACTAAACCGGCTCCACACATCCTGCCGGTATATCTACACACGCACATCCCAACATTGTCAGTCGGACGGCGACTTTTGATTTCCCATTCATATCTACCAGTTCCCCTTCCAGTCCTGCCAATGGCCCCTTTATTACACGTATTTTTTCTCCCGGCGCTAATGGCGATGTGCTCATACAAATCGTTTCGTCCGAATAGTCGAGCATAAATTTGAATCGTAACATTTGTTGGTCGGGAATTACAGCCGGAGTACTCTCCCCACGTAGTACCATGTAGCGGCTGATAGCGGATAAGGTCAGAACTTCTTTTTGTTCTTGTGGATCAACGTGGACGAAGATCATCATTGGAAGGATGACTCTGTCGACAACCTTGCGACGGTCACTCCAGTTATGAACTTCTTGTTGGATAGGAAGGAAATTTTCAACGCCCATTTTAGTGAGGCGCTCACTTGTCTTTTTCTCATGATGGATACGCACAATGGCGACTAACCAGCGTTTAGAGTGCGCTACGCTTCTGCCAATCACATCTGTTGGCAGAACATTTCGATCGTCATTTTTGCTAATGATCATATTTTTTTACCCCACTTTTTCCATTGCTACTTAGGCAATGAAATAATTCCTGCTGCAAAGATAGGCAAAATAATAAATAAGAAACAAGAAAAAAATACTTTCTTTTTTACTTACCAGCCAAAATCTGTAGTTAGAATATGTCATGGGGTAATTCTCTAATACTTCACCGTTCGTATGAAGCATGCATCACTGTCACTGCCATTATTATTATTTGACGCACCATTCTCAAAACCTTCGAAGCCCATTGTGAAATAGTTTATATCAAACGCACTCGACTTTTTCACCTCATTATTGGTACTTTCCAGACGGTTTCGGCATTGATATATGGCTCCAGGACGTTCAAACAGGTCATAGAACAGCGGAACATACTGAATATTCCCGGTACCGTCCTTATTATAGTAATCGGTACGTTGGGCATAACGCAGTGCACCTACTTTCTCTCCGTTACTTGTCATCCCTTTACGACGTCCATAACCGGATTTACCAATAGGGAAAAATATATTATGGCTATTATTTATATTGAAGACGAAACATCCGCGCATACCTTTCTTCGAATTGGTCGGGTCTTCATTATGATCATATCCAAATGCTACTTCCACTGACTTCTGTGTCTCGGTTGCACCGTCTCCATAAAGAACACCGTAAGCTTTACCAATGTTACTATGAATCGAAGTAGATTCCAAGGTATAAAAATCTTCGATTGTAGCAATACGTTCATGATCTCCCGCAATGGACCAACTTGCAAAACGACTCTTTACATCATCTGCTGACGGTGCCAGTTGCGACCAGGTCTTTTGAGAGGGTGTAGTCGCTCCCAGTTCAAGAACATCGAAACTACCTGACGGCCCTAAACCAAAAGTAAACCCGGGTCTGTCATTATTGGAAGCGAGAATAGCTGTACGGTTTCCACGACGGAACAATGATCCTTCTTCCAAAGGTGACTTTGTATAAACCGGAGCATTGTTTGCATCAAAACGATAAACATTATATGATGCCCATGCCGGGTTTTTATCACTTTCCGCATTCCCGTCAATAGTGATAGGAGCATAACCTTGACGTACATAAATATCATGTTCGCAAGTGTAATTGTGATAGCGCACACGTACGATAGCGCAACGGGGAGTAGAGTTTTCTGCAATTGTACCCTTAAAATCAATCCAGAAATCTATCGGATGCTCACCTGCTCCTTCTATACTTTTCACACCTGTCTGTTGCGCATTGTCACTTCCACTTCCTTCTACAGTAGAACGCAACGTAATGAAATCGTCTCCTCCCTCAACAATAGTAGCACTCCATGCTCCTTCGGAATTGAACGGCTTAAAATCTTCGGCATCGTCATAAGGCAGACGCATAAGCGTCACATGAAAATTATCACTATTACCCGCACTGCGCCATACGCCTTTCGGATTCTCAATACGACGTACTTGTATCATATCCAAATAAGCTGTCTTGGGAACATAGGTACCTGTGACATCGTCTTTCACCTGTATGGTAAACTTGATTCTCTCTTTTCGGGGATAGGCCGAATATGGATTATTTCCTGTAAAGCCTGTTTTTGTCACAAGCTCTTTGGCACGGGTATATAACGGAATAGTAAAAATATGTTCATTTCCATTACTTTTTACCGAATATTCACCGTCTGCCAAATCATCGGTGCCAATATTGCTAATCTTATAACTTCTGTTTCCTTCATTTTTTTCATTATAATAGGTCTCGTTGTATTTCGTATTAATAGGGGTTTGCCATGAGGGCTTGTCTTCGTATCCGGAAACTACAATCTTCACAAGGGAGGTCTTTCTCAATGACAAAAAGCTGTTCCATGGACCGTCGTTATAAATCCAACCTGAATAATAAAAGTCATTAGGAACTGTCGGAAATGCACTTGTTCCATTTCCCCATGGTCTCCAACCTGTAAACCCGGTATCTTCATCCTTGCCTAGGATTTTTGCATCCAAAGTAGAATTGGGCTTTATTTCACCCACTACTTTCAGGGTCACATTCATTGATTTATTATAAAGGTAAGAGATATATTGAGGGGTGCTCACATAGATATCGGACGGTTCTTCATACTCGATATGCCAGTCGGCATCGTTTCCGTAACCTTTGAATTTAAGAGTCAACTTATAATGGGTATTACGCGTTGCATTATAGTCGGTAGTAACGTCTTGCCCCAACATAAAACGGAACTTGATAGGTCCCGCTCCCACATGTTCGTTTGCCGCCGTGCAACGGTAGTATCCTGTCACCTCAACATAGGTACCATAAGGTTTCTCGTCTTTCCAACCGGAGCCTTCTTTTTGCTCATCAGGGTCGGGATAGTCGATATCTACGCCATTCTGCGACTGCTTCTTAGACTTACCTTTTCCTTGCATATTCTCGTAGAAGAAAAGCGATTGTGCCTTATGGGCATGGGTGTTCGTTATAATATCTTGTTCATCTCCTTCTTCTCCCTTACCCATATAGCGATGCAAATCATTGCAGATATGTATATAGTTTTCGGGCGTAAGAACGGAAAGATCTGCAGGCAATTTCTGGATTTTGATCGACTTTCCTTCCGAATATAAACCATTGGATGCAGTATAGCGTTCCGAACGAGCATGCATCTCAGGTTTCCAATCGGGATCCTTATAAGAATCCGGATCAGGAACATCTTCTGAAACTAATCCCGGAGTATTCGGATTACCCAACGAACAGGTTTTGGGAATATCTTTCAGAATAACGTTTTCGATATAAATCTGCACATTGGCATAAAGCCCGGAACCGTCAAATGCCACAGTCACCTTGGACGCGGCGCGACGCAACCAACTATGAAGTTGTACGCCTGGGGAATTAATGGTAACAAGATCATCCGGAGCATTACGGTCGGGAGTGAGACTGAACACACCGAACATCTCGCTATTTTGGGAAATATCATCAGGATCCCACTGAAGGGAGATTGCTTTCAATCCTTCACGGGTAGTAATTTTATCCTTATACTGCGTTAGATCTCCCATATTGGCAACAGCATAGATATAATACTTACCCCGCTTTATCGGACGGAGCTTGAACATTGCCGTACCGGTCTTACTATCCTCGAACTGGTTCCCCTGTTCGTCTTTGTCTTCATCTATCCGGTTATCTTCCAGATTATAACTCCAACCACTTACATCGGGATCAATGACAAGGCCCTCACCTTTAACTATATAATTATGAACTAATTTTCCTGTCGTATCATAAAACAACATGCAGAGTGAATTTATATTCTGAATGGCATTGCCTTCATCACCTCCTTCGGCCCGGGTAGTCCCCAGTGCTGCATCCTCCTGATCGAAACACAGGGTTACCGAAAGGGTGGCATTGCCTTCGCCTATCTCTTCATTCATAAAGTAATCATCCCGGCAAGCTGTCGGTATGAACTGCAACATAAGCAAAATAATACAAAATATAATATCTTTCTTTCTCATACAATATCAATTCTTAGTTTCAGGTTTGAGTCCGAACTCCGGCTCAAGAATCACTTCCGCATAGGGTACTACTTGCACTTTTACTTCGTCTTTTTCCGTAAAGGTGATATCAACCAGTACATGTGTGTTACGAAATAGAGCCTTTAGATTTGGAAAGGTCTTGGTAAACGACAGTTCTTTACCATTCTCGGACATGTCGAGCTTCAAGGTGTATTCTTGTTCACCGTATGTAGCCGATCCGGCTTTCAGTTTTTTACTTTCCGGAAGGTAAAATACCGGGAAGACCGCTTTGCCGGGTTGGTCACCCGTCATACTCGGCACTTCTAATGGTCCGTTAACTGTGACTTCCTGATGAGAAGTTTCCGAAGGGATATCGTAAGCTTGTATCCAGCCTCTCCTATCTGCCAGTTCCACATCATCCGGTGATTGTTGAGATTCATCCGCTACTTTCTTCAGCCAGTTTATCCAATAAAGCGATTCATCGTCAAAAGACATGAACAACGGTTCCCGTTTATGAGGAATCAGATAAGTAGCCCCGGCAATATCAGAAATATGAATAGCATCTATACTGACTTTACTCTTACGCTTGTTCGTGAAACGAAAAGCGAACTTCGTTGCAGCACGTACCAAATAGAATTCACGTTCTACCAGATTCTCTGCTTTAACCGGAACGTCATATACCGAACTCATTGGTATAGGATTCTTATAATCGGGAATGAAAACGAAATTGTCAACAATGCTTGCGAAAGTAGTGTTACCAGTCGTCAATGTCTCCAATTGTTCGTGAAGATCAGTAGATGCGTTCTCTTCATTAGCTATCAGATAGATTTTCTTTGTTTCATTCCGTGTCACTTTGAAAATCCTGTAACACTCCGTTTGGGGAATCTCACCGAAATCAATATACATATTGTGTTCCACAGTACCGTTTTCATGAAGAATAACGATACGCAGTGTATACATATATTCGACAGGATTATCTACTGCATCATTCACCCTATCGGATGCACGCGTTTGATCAAGAAGACCGGTACGCAGAACGAGTATGGCAGTATCGTCGTCCGGCTGTACCTCGTCCGTATAACTTACCTCCCCTCCCCTACAAGATGCCGACAATAAAGCCCAGCTGACAAGTATTGTCATCCATACAATATGTCGTAGTATTTCTTTCATTCCTTTTTCTTCTTTTTTCAAAAGATGTTACTCAATCTACATCTACGTTAGAGAGTACCACCCTCCATGAGTTGATTAGTATCACGCTATTTATCCATTGATTTTGCTCGTCGAGGAAGAATGTCATATTGTATTCATCCTGTCGGTCGAGGTATTCCTGGTCGCTCATTTTTCTATTGTAATTACCTTTCACCAGAAGGGCATAATCGATAATAGGAATAGAAGCTACCAGTTTCCCTTCAGTGGTACGAATAATCAACATCGGACGCGAATACAGACTCCAGTCCCGCAAGACAAGTCTGCTCACCGTAAGTTCCGCCACGGCAACTTTGACAATTGTTGTTACACGACTTTCTTTTCCTGTCGCAATGTCCACACCAGCTTCACCCGAATAAGTAGACCACGCACGATAAACGATCGGCTCGTCTTCTTTCAGTGTATTGTCATGCGCTATCCAACCATTACGGTCTTCAATAGAAAAAGTAAAGTCGTCAACATTTATATCTTGTCCCGAAAGGTGCTGAAGCACTACACGGAACACATTCGTATCTTTCGTCAGTGGCATGACGTATGTATAATCACCTCCGTCGTCATTGGCAGGCAAACTTACGTCAAGAGAACCATGAAACAAAGGATGCAGGTCCTTATTGGAATAGGAAACACCAGTCGCTTTGTCTAGATAACGGTTCAATTTACAGTGCAAGTCTGTCATCCGGCAATTGTGCGAGGCATCGGTCACTGTAAATGACTCACCATTATCAAGACCACACCATGCCATAAGGTGATAATCACCGGGAGCAAGCTCCAGTTTCATGGTGTAATCACCGGATGCAAGGATTTCACCCTGTTCGTCAGCTTGCCACACCAACTCGCCATTAGAGTTAAAGGCATAAAGTCTGACCGACTTCACCTCATGGGTGAAAGCGTCGGCAAACTTCATGTTCATGTCATAACGAAATTTCAGATGATAGGTCACTGAACAATCGCCTTCATCGTCATAAATAGCATTGTCACACGACACCAACAAAAGTAATTCTACAAGGATTACCCATGCTTTCATCCCAAAATTTCTGATATAAGACGGTTTGTCCATTCTACATAATTATTGTTGTAATAGTATATAGTTTACAATACCTCATTACAGGTTGTCACCATTCAAGGTCGATGTTCTGTTTTACTACTCGCCATGAAAGGATATTAATACGTGCACCCAGATATGTTTCGTCATTAGTAGGCTTCTGCGGAACAATCACTTCTTCCGGATCAAGAACCGGCGTTCCAAGACCGGATACCGAATTAATGGCAATGTCATAAATATGATTACGCACAATTCCATATTTACCGTCGGTGTCATCCACTCCCGGGAAATCGTTCAGATGCTTGATGTCAGTATAATAGTAAGCTTGTCCACTCGACCAAACCCTTGCTCCGGGCATATTTGCCAGAACATCATTTACATCGTCAAGATTGGCGTATGCTGTATGATCGGCTTTATAAAAAGTATCGGTTACGCCTTTCTTCAATTGAAGGTAGCTCAAATATCTGCCACTATTTTCTGACTCGTTATCGGCATTGCCTGACTTTATGCCGGAAACGAGCTCTACTTTGTCTTTGGTAATCGGAGTATAGATTTCTTTAGCATCTGCTGTTCCTGCACCCTCTATTGTTTTAGTATAAATCTGATCCTGCACAACACTCAACATTGCTGTCATCGCATTATCTTTTGTGTAGTCCGTACCACCCCACTTAGCCAGATCAATGGGATGAGCAACGTTACTATCATCAATAGTCACTAATACGGCAGCAATAATTGCTTGGGTACGGTTACTTACCTCCGTCGCCGGATTATAGGAACTCTTCTTACCGGTCTCATACTTATCTGCAGCATTTTCCTGACAATATAAGTTTGTACCATTATATGATTTAGAGCTGTTGTCGCTTGCGCCTTGAGTACCTACTTTACCTGCAATCTGATCATACGGTAAATAATCAAATGTGAGACCGTCAGGATTCATTGCCCAATATGAACGATGATATTCAGGATGATTCCAACTCCAAACCGGTGTGAACGCCCAAGCGGAATTAACTTTCTTAAAGAGGTATGACTGAGAAGCAGTAGATGTCACTTCCCAACCTGTGAAGATTACATATACATCTTTACTGTCAACTTGAATAAATTCGGAACCGTCCTTACTCTTTTTTAATTTCACGGCAGTATATTTTTTATCATTATCGCCATAGGTTACATCATTTTTAAGAGTCATATCCTTCCAATCGGTATATAACCGTACTTTAGCTAAAACACGCTCTACATACACATTTACCGGAGATTTTTTTGCTTCATCTTCAGTCTTTTTGAGAGCACTCGCCGGTATGTTCACTTCACAACAGAAATTATCCGAACCAAACACAGAACTTGTCATCAAGAACTTTGAGTCCTTTACATAACTATATGAACCAAACTTTCCTCGAAGTGTAGCAAGGTCCATGCTAGCCGTACCCAGTGCTATTTTCTCATGATTAATCACAGCGACCATAGATTTAAGTTGGTCTAAGTTGTCGCCCTCCCTGGTATTGATAACAATTACCGCATTCAACTTTTTCTCAATATTAGGCATATCCTGTCCGGCAGACTCAGTTTCGTCCTTTTTACAGTCATAGTAATTCGTACCGTCGCTTTTAACTGGACAAGGACTACCATTCTCCTTGAAAAAATAAAAACGAACCGATTCTACATCATTTTCAACACTTTCCCCTTCTTCATAAAGATCTCCGGACTGATCACCTGCCGCTCGCGTCCTAAAGCCAGTAGTATTCGTAATATCGACAGACATAAAACGAGCGTCAACATTAGTTTCAGAGAGATCATTCTCAGTCATGTCACTGTTGGAACAAGCACTAAGAACCATTATTCCTAACAAGTTCCAAAATAAATTTGATAACTTCATATAAGTATATATTAATGGATTAATAAATTATTTATCTATTTTATCTATCTCAAGCAAAATGATTTCAGCCTGTTGCACTCCTTTGTTCTTCGCCTCATTCAACTGCTTGCGTGCAACGGTGTAATCTTCAACAAGAAAAGCATAAACTCCACGAGCATATAGTGCCTCGGGTGAATCTCCCCCTTTCTGGAGATAACGCTTTGCATTTTCAACGTCTTTACGCTGCATTGCTGAGTTTGCCGCATTCAGATTGGCTATCTCATCGTTAGGATACATCCTTACAGCTGTTTCAAACACATCATTGAACTCAACGCTCCCCGGCTCGTAAGTCTGAGCCACAAGATAAAACTCATTGAGACTGAGTTTTTGAGGCTGTGTCTGCATGATACGTTTTATCTCTTCTACGTCACTAAAACTACGAATAGTATAGTCAATACGATAATCTGTGTGACGCAATGCAGGATAACAATTCTGCAATAGAAAACGATATTCTTCAGGATAAGTCCGTTTAATTTTTGCTTCTTTCGCGTCAGGGTCTAAACTACTGTCAATCATGCCCAGTATCTCCGAACGATGCACAAGATTGGATTTTTCGACATATTGACGCAATCCTTTCCAATCTTCCGGTTCATACTCTGTAACAATCACACTGTCATTAAAATGATATAGTTGCTTGATATGATTCTTTAATGCAGCTGTACGACCTATCGCCAGATCCCGATTATGAGAATATGGACTTTCGGGAGAAGCGTAACCTTTGAGCCATACGGAAGTTATGACTACATCCTTGTCATTACGGACTGAATCAATAGAGGCCTGTATTTTACCGAGTTCGTATGTATTCCGCCGATACTCAGGATATATCACTGTCTTATCAACCGGAAAATCGATGAAAGCAGAACCGGAAAGTGAACGATGCTTAACAGTTTCTGCCTGCGGATGAATATAAAGTAACTGTGGACTGAAAGGAAGCGCTTCAACGTATGAGCCCAATGGATCGTTCCATTCCGCCAATAGCGTATTACAACAACCGTAATCACTGCGATACAACTCCAATGAGGCACCATTCATCCATTTATAATAGGGTACTATTGCATGATATACTACACTTTCAGGTTTCGAACGTGCTTTAAAAGACATTTCATCTTTGCCGGATAGCATACTCTCACCATTCCGTACATAATAATAATAACGCTGACGCCCATAAACGCCTACTGAAGAAAGTTCCAAGGTATCTACCGTACTGATAAAACGAGGAGTGAGCAATACGGCTCTATTGCTTTCCACATCCAGATGTGATAGATTCATATTCATATCAACTACCATATATTCACCGTTCCGTTCAATCTTCAGATTGTCGGCTATCACTCCGGTTGTTTGTTGGGCATTCAGCATACAACTTGTTCCAAATAAGGCTGTTATAATTAGGTAAGTTCGTTTCATAGCATACTCTTTTAGAATAAATAGACTAAATTCACCGCTGCTTTAGTGGGACCAAAGTAGTTGTGTGGTTTGTTCTTCTCTATCTTCTTTCCACACCCGGCACATTTAAATCGGTCATAACGGGTATAAGAATAGCCGACTCCTATCTCTGTTTCGAAATTCCAGTGCCGCCCTAATATCCAGGTATAACCGTAAGCAATACCTCCACCTAGAAACCAACCTTGATACCTAGTGTCTTTAAGAGTAGAAAAATCAGTACCAAGCAATTTGAAATTAATATCAATACCGCCTAAATTATACTGCCCGCCATGAACATGGATTCCGATAAAATGGCCTGCAAACCGATCACAGAACCAATAACGAGCTTCAGGTTGCACCGCCCAATGTTTCCACCGACGACTATGCGATAAAGTCCATGCATTGAATCCTCCACTAACGTCTAACGTCCAACGCGGAGCAAGCCCTACCTCGATGCCTGCATTTATATTCATAAAAGCATCAGATAGAATATTAGTCTTTAACGCTACATCCTGCGCATTTACTGTATGAACCACACTTATCGTGGTCATTATCAGAAGAAAAATCCCTCGTTTCATTATTTGTGTGTATTCTTGTTCTTTATAATTATTGTAATTTCACCTTAAATAACTAGTCAAACAGACATAATAAAAATAAATTTTATCAGTAACAAAAAAAATACAGTTAGTGAAACTGTATTTTCTCTTTTTAATATGTTTATACTGATCGTTTGTTTGATAGGTTATTGGGATACTTCTCTTATCAAGAAAAGTATTAGACGATGCAAAGTTATAAAAAATGGGATATATGATATTATATTCAATAAGAAATTATGCTTTATAACAAAAAAAATTAGCTTCTTTTATTAAATGTTAAGCCGCTTATCATAACAATACAATATCGATATCTTAAAAAAAACAAACTTAGCTTATACTACTTACGTATAAATTATATTTAAATAAAATGATAGCAATATAGCAAATAGAGAAATAAAAAAGCTGAATAACTTTTACAGTTAGACAGCCTTTCGTTATTTTTTAACTAGCTTTTTCAAGAATACAACCTACCACTTATAATTAATACCGAAACTTAGCAATTCTTTCAACTGGAAGAAGCTGTCGCCTTCAGTCGGCTTGGAGCTATCGTCAAAACGAGTATGCACATAAAGTTTTGTGGACAAATAACGGTTCAAAATAAAGTTGAAAGTATTTTCCCATTCCACACGTGCCCAATGATAATTGGTCAGATAGTTGAGACGGGATTCCAATGTAACGGCAGTGATAATATTCCAATTGAATGTCGATTGCAATTGAGAACCGAAATCATTCTTTGAACATTTGCCTTTTTCCAAGCCGAATTTAGTTTCGTCTACTTCTGAATTACCGATGTAACGCAAGTTATAGGTCAATGGAGCCATAAACACGGAAAGGTTGAATTTCTTCTTGTTCAGTTTATAGTCCATACCGATACTGACTGCTAAATCTGCCGGAGACATGAAAGCAGAAACCAAATCTTCACTATTAGCCTTGTATCCATGGCAAAACTGAGTCTTGAACTCTGAAGAAATCGTATAATACCAATTTTTAAGTGCTCTTAAACCTAACTTATTATATAAGCGGAGTTGGTCGGTATTAAAGAGGTATTTATGGTATTCATCCGACGGAGTGGAAGTCATGCCCAACTTAGCTTCAAGCTGATTCTCGAACAAGATCTTCTCGTTGTCGTTGTAATTTGCAAATATCTGAAAAGTAGCTAATCCGGAGAAGTTACTTTCTCCTCCCTTATACCAGTTGTCCGAAAGGTGGTTCTGGCTGATCTGCAACGATCCGTTACCACCGGTCACCCACCAGTTAGGCTTGCTGATCTTAATATCGGCCTTCCCTACATTATCACTCATCTCCTCACGCTGAAACAAATGAATAACGTTTGCTTTCGGGGATATTTTCGGCTTCACATCCCGACGGAAAACATCACGGCTCATGATCCGGTCTTCCGTAGTAACAACCAATTCCGGACGTTTCAGATAAAGATCCATTAATGCGTTGTTGACCAGTATATTGGCTCGTTTGGTTTTAGTAAATACCAGCGTATCATAAGGCAAAAGCTCTGCCGTCAGATTCGGAGTAGTATCCAACTGTATCGGCTTCCAGTCTATTGTAGAATATTGTTTCATCGGAGCATAATAATATGCCAATGGAGTAAACAGGCGGAAATAATCGGGATCGGAAGGAATATAACGTGCCGGCACAGAAGGATCATTCAGATAATCCAACTGAGCAATATACTTATTATATAAATAGGAAACTGTATCCAACTTAGGAGTCGGTCCCGACATATTGAGTTTCAGCATCAAATATTTCTGAAGCTCCGTTGAAAGCGTATCCGATCGCACCACCTTGGCTTTCGCCACCACTGTTGAAGACTTTGTTACCTTCTTGGAAGGCTTGACAGCCTGTACAGGAGCAATCTGCACTGAATCGGCCGGAATTATGGAATCTTGAACGGACTCCTGTGCAGAAAGCGGCAACATGAATAACAGCTGAGTAAAAGCTGAAAATAAAATAATAACTCTCTTCATATTTGTCTATGGTTTAGGATGCAAAGCTACATTATTTTGTTTAGAAATCATAGGATTCTTTCAAAATTGCATTTTTTAATAAAATTGTAGCCGCGAAAGTCTGCAATCTTCCTCTTTTTTTTATAATTTTGCGCTTTTTAAGTTCGTAAGAATTTGACTAAGTAAACAATTATTAAAACAGTTATAGCTGTGGGAGAAACAAAGTATATTTTCGTCACCGGT
>ENA-OPCP01001392-OPCP01001392.1-human-gut-metagenome-genome-assembly--contig:-NODE-1392-length-15417-cov-4.161698_pt1 | contig 15417 bp, 10 predicted proteins | sample MGYA00241563_ERZ501477 | MGnify/ENA primary metagenome ERZ501477 (study PRJEB25962, sample SAMEA2042572) | human gut metagenome | biome: human gut; feature: human-associated habitat; material: faeces... | reverse complement strand
AATACAGTTCCCACACCTTTTTTATTTATTAATCTTTCCAGAGGGGGACAGGGAAGGTAAAGTTTATTTGATATGATTAGAAAATTACCTTTTATGCTGATCGCATTATGTTTTTTATTGAGTTGTGGCGGAGATGATCCATTAGATATTAAACCGGAAGATGATATTAAACCTGAACAACCAGAAAAGCCAAGTGAACCTGAAGATTCTGAGAATCCAGAAAAACCAGAGATTCAAACGAAACGGATAAAAACAATGACGGTTTTTTCTCAAGATGGTTATTTTGTGGAAAGTAATCTTTCTTATGATGAAAAGAATCGTATTTCTCAGATAAAGTCTCATATTGTTGCTGATGGAACACATGATGTTATAGAAAACTTTTCATACCAGAATGGTTTAATTTTGTATGAAATTGAATATAATGGTGCAACACACAAGCAAGAATTGTTTTTAAATAAACAAGGCTTAATTGATAAATTTGCATATACATGGATGGAAGATAGCCATTCTTTTGAATATGAAAACAACTATTTGATAAAGCAAAATTATTACGATTCCGGATATATAGACTATTTTAAGTATAAATATATGGATGGAAATCTTGCTTATTATATATCAGGTTCGGAGTCTTGGTTTTCTGAAGATGTATTTCACGTAACTTATACCGAAAAAGAAAACAAACTTGGCATTTCACCCATGCTTCTAACAGAGGATTACCGAACATTATTCATTTATCTTCCTTTTGAAGACTTAGAAGACTTCTATTTGTATAATGGATTTTTCTGTTTTTATGGAGGCTTGTTTGGTAAACCATCTAAAAACTTAGAACAAAGTGTAACGGAAGGTGGCGAATCCATTTCTTTTGAGTATAAGTTTGACAAAGATGGTTATCCGATAGAAATCACAAGTAAATATTTTGACGATGGTGAATATATTCCAGATGATGAAGAATCCTTTACTGTAAATATCGAATATTGGAAAGATTAAAATTTTTACATTGGAACAAGATACGAATTTGAACTTATCAAATGTGAAATTCAAAAACGTATCTTATTCCTTTATATGGTATAATATTTAAATAGAGATAATTAACTAATTTATTAATCCACATCTGTTTAAACCAACACTTAAACCAGAAATTACATAAAATCAGAAAGATAACAGAGTTGAATTGTAAATATCAATAATTCAATATGTTATATTGAGTGTCGCCGAAATAGCTCAGTTGGTAGAGCAACGCATTCGTAATGCGTAGGTCGCCGGTTCAAGTCCGGCTTTCGGCTCACAATATCAAGCAGTTATCTTTTTAGATGACTGCTTTTTTTATGGCTTTTTCTGTGGTTTTCGTGTGGGTTTACATGAGGCATGTAAACTGAGATGTAAACCATGAGTACAACAATTAGTGTCGTATGTTACAAGTCTAAAATATTGAAAAACAATGAATCACCTTTGATGATTCGTGTTTGTAAGGATCGAAAACTCATCGGCCGGGGATCGGCCAGCGCTAAGGGATGAGATCTCCGTTCCGATGAGTGTAAGATTATAATAATTTAAATCGGTTTCCAAACTTTGTAGCCAATTGTTGCGAAATTGTAGCCCAATGGCCAGTGGTATGGTTCATTTCTTCCGTGTATTATGATATGTAAGATAAACCAGTTTTTCAAGGATTGTGTCCGATGGGAACATGACCTTGCTTTCGTTACCTTGCGGATTTGGCGATGATACCTGTTAAGAGTTTAATCTTTCCACTGTCTTGACCCCTTTCACCGCGTTGATTTTTTTAGTCAACATATTTAGCGCCGTTGTGTCGCGGACCATCACTGTAAAGTTCCCCTGGAAGATCCCGTCTACCGAATCGATGTTCAGAGAGCGGAGCGTGACACCTGCTTCTTTGCTGATGACGGAAGTGATGTTGGTGACAATCGCGATATCGTCACGACCGATGACCCGGAGCGTAACAATATATCCGTTGTCTCCTTTGCCGCTCCATTTTGCTTGAATGATGCGGTAGCCAAAACGGCTGAACATCTCCTGCGCGTTTGGGCAGTCCATCCGGTGAATCTTGATTCCCTGTGTAGAGACGAAACCGAAGACCTCGTCTCCGTAGATCGGGTTACAGCATCTCGCCAACTTATATTCGATACCTGTCAGGTTTTGGTCGATCACCAGTACGTCCTTGTTCGTAGAGATCTCTTCTACTTCGGTTGTCGTGATATATTCTTCAGCACTGCGTACTTCGGTGTGCTCGTTCGTTTCTGTTTCTCGGCGGAGCTGCTCTAAATATTCGTCGATCACCTGGTTTGGGTCGAGGCGTTCTTCGGCAATCTCTACATAAAAGTCGGTGACAGTCTTGAACCCCTTTTTCTTGATGTAGCGCATCAGGGGAGCTTCCTCCATCTCGATCTTCCGGTTTTTGAAGCGGCGTTGCAACATCTCTTTGGCAAAGTCCACCGCTTTGGCCGTTTCTTCACGGAGCGCCTGTTTGATCTTTACACGCGCTTTAGAGGTGACGACGATGTTCAGCCAGTCACGCTTAGGAGTCTGGGTGGGAGCAGTGATGATGGAAACCGTATCGCCGTTGTTCAATTTATGTTTGATCGGAACATTCTTTTCGTTTACCTTGGCCGAAACACATTTACAGCCTAACTTGGTATGGATTGCGAAAGCAAAGTCGAGTACGGTCGCCCCTTTGGCTAGCTTGATCAGTTCGCCTGTCGGCGTGAAGACATAGATTTCGTCCTTATATAAGTCCATCTTGAAATCCTGCATCAAGTCAAGCGGGTTGTTCTCCTTCGTTTCCAATGCGGCCCGTACAGTATTTAGGAATTCATCCAGTCCGCTTTCCGCTTTTCCTCCTTTATATTTCCAATGTGCGGCTAGTCCCCGTTCGGCGATCTCATCCATGCGACGGGTACGTATTTGTACTTCCACCCATTTGTTCTGTGGCCCCATCACTGTGATATGCAAACTTTCGTAACCGTTCGTTTTTGGAATGGAGATCCAGTCTTTCATGCGTTTCGGGTTCGGTTGGTACATATCGGTGATGATCGAGTAGACCTGCCAGCAGTCCGAACGTTCCTTCTCATACGGTGTGTCCAGGATGATGCGGATGGCAAATAAGTCGTAGACGCCCTCGAACGGGATATTTTGCTTTTTCAACTTATTGTTGATGGAATGGATAGACTTCGTACGTCCTTTGATGTCGAAACAGAGTCCGGCTTCTTTCAGCTTCCGTTTGATGGGGGCGATGAACTCGGCGATGTAGGCGTCTCGCGAACGCTTTGTCTCGTTCAGCTTCTGTTTGATGAAGTCATATTGCTTACGGTCGGTATATTTCAGCGACAAGTCTTCCAGTTCGCTTTTGATCGTGTACAGTCCGAGGCGGTGGGCAAGCGGGGCGTAGAGGTAAGAAACCTCCGTTGCCAGCCGTTTCCGATCTTCGTCGCTCTTCAGGAGCTTGCCGAGGCGCATCAAACAAAGACGGTCGGCGATCATAATCAGGATCACGCGTACATCTTCAGCAAACGAGAACAACAGCTTATGGAAGTTTTCGGAGTCGACAGCCGTATTGCGGGCATAAAGGGCAGACGTTTTCAGCAGGCGGCTGATGATCAAGGTGACATCCGCATCGAATGTAGCTTTCACTTCCTCTAAAGTGATGATCTTTTTCATGACCGGACGGTAGAGTAGGAGGGCGATGACCGAGGTACGCTTCAACCCGATCTCGACGGTGGAGATCAATGCCGTATCAATATTGCGGAGCAGGCCGTTGATGCCGTTTTTGTCTCGTCCGTAACAATCCAGAGCCACAACCCGCTTCATCAACTCCTTCATCTTACTCAGATCTTCTTTTTTCAGGAAAGAGTATAGATGGCGTAATAATTGCTTGTACTTGGAGAAAAACTGTTTTTTCTCCTCTTCGGTAAAGAACGGTTGTATATCCATAGTCGTCTGTCTTTTTACTGCCTGTTTGAGGGCTGTCCGTAAAACATACCGTAAAAATAAGTTTTTCTACGAATATCAGTGCAATTCTAATGGTATTTTTATACATTTGCGATATACATAGGCTGGCAGGGCCTTGTAGCGTGTCTGATTATTAACTTATTAAAAAAGATATACTATGTTAAACGCAAAAGACTTAGAGTTACTGGCGGCTAAAGGGATCGGCGAAAAGCAGATTGAAGAACAGTTAGCTTGTTTCGTGAAAGGGTTTCCTTTTCTGGAAATTACAGCTTCGGCCTCGGTTGAGAAAGGGATTATGGTGATCCCGCAGGAAAAACAGGCTACTTATATGGATGCTTGGGATGCTTACTTGGCAAAGAATAAGAAGATCGTGAAGTTCGTGCCGGCTTCGGGTGCGGCAAGCCGTATGTTCAAAAACCTGTATGAGTTCCTGTCTGCCGACTATAACGAGCCTCAGAATGCGTTTGAGAAGAAGTTTTTCGACGACATCAGGAAATTTGCTTTCTATGATGCCTTGAATCAGGCTTGCATTGAAAATGAAGCGAAAGATATTCCTGCGTTGGTTGCTCTTGGAGAGTATAAAGCTGTTGTCGCCAACTTGCTGGAGCCAAAAGGACTGAACTATGGACAACTCCCGAAAGGTCTGTTGCTTTTTCATTCTTATCCGCAGACAGCCCGCGCGGCTATGGAAGAGCATTTGGCCGAAGGTGCGATGTATGCGAAGAACAATGCCGGCGAAGTGAATATACATTTCACTGTGTCACCTGAACATAAGGTATTGTTCGAACAGTTGGTTGCTGCAAAGGCGGGAGATTATGAAGAGAAATTCTCAGTCAAATACGATATTTCTTTCAGCGTGCAGAAACCGAGTACCGATACAATTGCTGCCGATATGAACAACAATCCGTTCCGCGATAAGAGCGGTAATCTGTTGTTTCGTCCGGGTGGCCACGGAGCTTTGATCGAAAACCTGAACGATGTGGATGCCGATGTGGTGTTTGTCAAGAACATTGACAATGTGGTTCCGGATAGTTTCAAATGTTCGACTGTCATCTTCAAAAAGGTGATCGCCGGTGTGCTGGTTTCTTTGCAGGAACGTATTTTCAACTATCTGGAGCTGATCGACAGCGGAAAGTATTCGCATGACCAGGTGGAAGAGATGATTCACTTCCTGCAGGAAGAGCTGTGTGTAAAGAATCCGGAAACGAAGTTGTTGGAAGATGCCGAGTTGATCCTTTATATTAAGAGTAAGTTGAACCGTCCGTTGCGTGTCTGTGGTATGGTGAAGAATGTCGGTGAACCGGGCGGTGGTCCGTTCCTCGCTGTCAATCCGGACGGAACTGTCTCTCTGCAGATTCTCGAAAGTTCGCAAATCGATTTGAAGGACCCTGAAAAGAAAGCGATGTTCGAAAAGGGCACGCACTTCAACCCGGTAGACCTGGTTTGTGCGTTGAAGAATTATAAAGGTGAGAGATTCAACCTGCCAGATTATGTGGACAAGAATACCGGTTTTATCTCTTATAAAAGCAAGGACGGTCGCGAATTGAAAGCGTTGGAGTTACCTGGTTTGTGGAATGGTGCGATGAGCGACTGGAATACAATCTTTGTCGAAGTGCCTATCGAAACCTTCAATCCGGTTAAGACGGTAAATGATCTGCTGCGGCAGGAACATCAATAAATAAAAGGAGTCTGAATTACGGCAAAGCTATAATTCAGGCTTTTTTCTTGAAGACCACCTCTTTTTCGTCGTCGTTTTGAAGGATGAGGTTCATATTGCTGTAATCGATTGTCCCTTCATACAGAACTTCACCGTTAACCAGCAGTACGATGTTGTCTTTCGCCGTACGGAACCAGTGTCCCTTGTAGTCATTAACGAGCTTAACGGGGGATAATTGATAGGTTGTGCACTGGAATGTGTAATCGTTGTCAAAGGTAATGGAGGTCTTTGTTTGAGCCTCTTTCTCGTCCGGATGATAAGTGGCGTAGACGGCATCGGTGATAATGTTCTCCGGATTACAGGAAACTGTCCGGTCAAATCCGACCAGTCCGGTAATCAGGAGTTGCATATCAGGACCTTCCTCATCTGTTTCTTTGGGGATCAAATAGCCCATTACGCCGCAATTGATGGCCTCCGTCTCTCTCGGTTTCATCTCTTGGTATTTCTTTTCGACTTTGAGATATTCGCCTTTCATAGCTACCGGAAGGATGGCTCCGCTGATGCAGTCTTTCAATGTGGCGGCATCGGCATAATAGGTGAAGTCGCCGTTGAAATAAAAGATATTCGGACCGGTCGGAATCGTATCTTTCGTAAAGGTTTCTGTTTGCGCCGTTTCGTCGGATTGTTTGTTACCTGTGCAGGCAGCCAGTAACGGGAGGATGAAAAGTAATCCTATTAATTTCCTTGTTTTCATATTCTCAGTTGTTTAAAATATGAAAGAATAACAAGGAGACCTGTTACTATGTTTAAAAAAGCCGACCATCATTGGTGGGGCTTTGTCATTTTTTAATTCCGCCTGTCCTAATGGGAAGAAGTTCCGCTTTCCAAAATACTTACGATGGAGAAAAGCGTGAAACAGATACCTCCCAATCCTGCCAGCACGCGTGCCGGAACGAAATAGTATCCGTGAACGGAACCTATCTCGAATAGGAAAGCCGACAGGAATAAGCAAGTCAACGCCGTAAAGATGGGAATCAGCGGGATACGGTTGGATAGTTTGAACTCATGCCGCCATATCTTCGACAGCAATATTACCTTGCTGGAAATACTGTAGCATACCAATCCCAAGCCGATCATGATGTAACCGGTCGAGCCAAGCGACATATTTGCCGTGCCCAGTATCAGGATCAGTCCCCAGATGATGCAGAGGCTTCCCACGACAAGAACGAGCACTGGCCATATCTTGCGTTCTGTCTGGGAGAAAATGTTCCGTATCTGTCGGGCAATGGTGGCAACCAGTGTGATCAGGCAGGTACAGATACTGGCAAGTCCGATCATTACATGTCCGGCAACGAAATATTTCGGATGTAAGCTGCTTTTGGACAATAGCACGAACGCCCATATCCAAGTTGTCAGCGCAAGAATGGCGGCAACGGAGATCAGCATCAATCCTTGTGTCCGGGTAAAGGCTTTCGGCGGTACGTCATGGTCGCTCTTTTGGGCATTTTCGGTAATCATGGTGAAACGGGTGGAAGAAGTGGCAGTCGTTGCGACACAAGCAGTGATGAACCCTACGCCGCAGATCACATGTCCCGCAACGAACGAAGCTGAGTCCGGTGAAGAATGCAGAATATGCATGCCGCCAATGATAGTCAGGACCGCTGAAAGGTAGCCAATTCCCGGAAGTGTATATTTGCTGACCTGCCCGAATGTCCCGATGATCTGACGTATGATGGTGGCTGCCGTTGAGAATAGTGCGATGCATATCATACCCAGCGAGAATATCACAGGCCCCGCCACATATCGGTTCGGATCTGTCCCGTAGGAGGTGATGAACCAGCCGTAGCCAAAACAAAACAGGGCCATGAGTAAAGGTATTGCTCTGAACAGAACGCTGATGCCGTAATTCATAGGATCATTATTTTAAGTTTCCAGACAAACAACGCCTGTCAGGGGTTTGTTCCCATTCTTTACATTTTATAAATACTTTTAGGTATAGACGGATGGCTGCCTGTGGGCCGGGAATTGTGTCCGCATCGGTTCCTAATCCGATGTGGACACAATTATAAACGGATAGGCATCAAACAAAAAAGCCGCCCGAAATAAATCGGACGGCTTTTTCGTATGGCAATAGAACCACAGAGATTACACTCTTCTTTCTTTGATTCTTGCTTTCTTACCGGTAAGAGCACGCAGGTAATACAATTTAGCGCGACGTACTTTACCAAACTTGTTAACAGTGATGCTTTCGATAAACGGAGATTCGATCGGGAAAATACGTTCTACCCCTACGTTTTCAGACATCTTACGCACTGTGAAGCGTTTTTTGTCACCATGACCGGAGATGCGGATTACAACACCTCTGTACTGCTGGATACGTTCTTTGTTACCTTCTTTAATACGGTAAGCTACTGTAATAGTGTCACCACTCTTGAATGCAGGAAATTCCTTCTTCGTAGCAAACGCTTCGTTTACAACTTTAATTAAATCCATTGTTTTATAGCTTTTTAATTGTAATTTTTAATGAAACGCAATGTAACGGGCTACTTGTCCCGACAGAGATTACGCAAAGCGGATGCAAAGTAACGAAATAATTATTTGATACGCAAGTGTTAATTCTTAAATAATTCCGCTTATCACTATAAAATAGGAGCGAATGGGAGATAAACCAGCACCTCCGTCACCTCCGGATAGATATTCCGATATTCGTCTGTCAAATCTTTCACAAAATACCCGCTTATCGGCATCGTATAGTTCATTAACAATTCGTGCTTATCGGAATAGATCGAGTATGAAGGCTGATTGGATGCCGACTTTTCTATCTCCAGTATTCCTTGTACCAATAGCTGGTTCTCTTCGTCATATACATACATGCGTTGTAAGCTCTCGGCAAAGGGATAAGAACGTTTTTTTATCACCCATTTTGTTTCCGGCACTTTTCCGATCGCTTCGGCTGCGATCTGTGCCGAATCTGAAGGTGTAACCCCTTTGATCAGGCATTGTCTTTTCCCGCGGAGCGTGTAAATTCTTTTTTCCCACAACTCTTCCCCGTCTTTTGCTTCGACCGTAAAGGTGGCTGAATTTCCTCCGGCATCCGTTACTGTGATCTGCGCATTGCCTATGTTCAGAGCTTCGACCAGAACAGTAGCCTTGCCTTCGTTGCTACTTGTGACGAGCACGATGTTTTCGTCTGACGAAGTTGCGTGGATCTTCCCTTTTGCTCCTTGTACGTTTACGGAGGTAGCCATGTTGTTAGTGTACACTATCAAGGTATTGTTTTCTAACGCTATCTGTTTCCCGGAATTAATGTCTCCTATGATTTCGTCTTGGGTAAAATAAATATTGTCGTCATCGTTGCAAGCAGTGGTGAACAATAAGCAAAAGACAAGCCATAAGTTTACGAAATAAATGTTTTTTAGATGCATTGTATTTTATTTATTGGTTCATATCTGTGAATAAGGCAACGGTGAGAGGAACAGGCTGGTATTCCGGGTCGCCGTATAAGCATATTCTGGTAGGTTCTTGATATGCAGCCAGTCCGGATGTGACCGGAATTTATCCCAGGCGGCATTGCGTGTCGGTTCGTCTTTATACCAGGTGAGATACATTACTGCCGGCATGATCGGGCCGGCCAACACTTCTCCGTAGCAGACGGAGTTAATGCCGACTTTGTCGAAAACATCAATCTCGTCTTTATTGAACATCGCGACTTTTCGCCGGTTGGCTTCTTCGTTGGGGCTGTGATACGTCCTGAGTTCGAACATTGTCCGGTTCTTGTCCGGCATCAGAAGATATGGCACTTTGTCGAAAGCTTCGCATAGGAAACTTTCGAAATTGAAGTAAGCCGGATTGGGAGCCGTCTTGTCGAAATAAGGTTGTGCCGCTTTCCTGAATGCTGCGTCGTCCCAGATTGCTTGTTTCACCTGATGATAAGTCATGATGTCGGGATAGATGAACAGCAGCAGACGCCGTTCTTTTTCCTCTTTTTTATAGGGGACGAAGGCACCGGCTTTGATGTTCTTCCTGTTATAGGCCGGTATCAGTATATCGCGGAAAAAGTTGTCCAAGCCGTTCGCGCCTTCTTCCAGCGTGTAGATACGCCATTCGTATAGTTGCTTTCCGGATGGAGCGTTTTTTTTGGAGGTTGCAGCTATCCCTTTGATAGCCGGGAGAGTGGCCAGCAGGCCTGTCAGTTTCATAAAGTGCCTTCTTTGCATGGTTCTATAGAATTTAGATAAAAAATAAGTTAGTAAACACTTCAAAGGTAGGAAATATCAGGGTATTTTCCGTACATTTGTTTTGATTTATGATTTATGAATGATGATTTATCAGAAAGACATTGTGATTATCATTTATACATCATATATTCTATATTATAAATTTCAGATCTTTCGATGAAGAAAATATATGTCTTTTTATTTAGTTGTGTTGCCGTTCTTTCCACTGTCGCACAGACGACGCCGAATCTTTACCGAGCAGTGGACAAAGCGAAAATGAATCATTGGGTGGACTCGGTCTTCGATGCGATGAGCTACGACGAACGTGTCGGGCAACTCTTTATGGTCATTGCCAACCCGAAATCTGACACACGCAATATGCAACGCCTGATGCGTTATGTCAATGAGATAAAGATAGGCGGCATTCTTTTTCATAAAGGCGATCCGGTCATGCAGGCTGAGGTAACGAACCGCCTGCAAAAGACATCGCGCGTCCCGATGCTCGTGTCGTTGGATGGAGAGTGGGGACTTTCCATGCGTCTTTCTGGTACGACCCGTTTCCCGAAGAATATGATGTTGGGAGCGATCGAAGATAACGATCTGATAACCGAATACGGCAAGGAAGTCGCCCGTCAGTGCAAGGAGATGGGAATCCATATCAATTTCGCACCCGATATGGATGTGAACAGTAATACCGATAACCCAGTGATCGGTCTCCGCTCTTTCGGTGAGAATCCGCAAGCGGTAGCCGACAAGGGGCTGGCGTATGCCCGCGGGCTGGAAGGGCAGGGCATCTTGTCCGTTGCCAAGCATTTCCCCGGACATGGCGATACCGCCGAAGATTCCCATTATACGCTGCCTGCCGTTCATCATGACCGGGCACGCTTGGATAGTGTGGAATTATTACCTTTCAAACGCTATATCTATGACGGCTATGCCGGCGTGATGACCGGACACCTTTATGTCCCGGCGTTGGACAAGGTACGTAACAGACCGGTCTCCATGTCTCGTGCCGTCGTCACCGACTTGCTGCAAAAAGAACTCGGATTCCGAGGGTTGTGCTTTACTGACGCTTTGGCAATGAAAGGCGCTACTACCCGTAAGTCCGATAATCCTTCCGTAAAGGCACTATTGGCGGGTAATGACATCCTTTTGGCTCCGGCTGCGCCGATCAACGACTTCGCAGCTGTGAAGGAAGCTTTGGAAGAAGGTATTTTGGATAGGGAAGAGATAGAAGCGAAGATCATCAAGATTTTGCAATATAAATATATTGCCGGACTGGACGATTATCGCCCAATCGAAACGAAAGGTTTGTCCGAACGGCTGAATTCTCCCCATGCTGCGTGGCTGGCAGCCAAGTTGAATGAAGAAGCGATCACTCTGTTGAAGAACGAGGGTGACATCATCCCGTTGAAGCAGTTGAATAAGAAAAGGATTGCTGCCCTCTCTATCGGTGACGGGGTAGGGAACGAGTTTCAAAAGATGCTGGGGCGCTATGACTCGATTGCTTGTTTCAGCATCAGCCGGAATTCGACGGCGGCTCAAGTGCAGAACGTATATAAGAAACTGGAGAAATACGATGTGATCATTTGCGGTGTACATACGGTCCGTATTCCGGAAAGCTTGGCACTGCACCAGTTGGCTGCCAAGAAAGAACTGATCTATGCCTTTTTTACTTTGCCCTATTTTTGTAAAGAATATAAATCTTCCATCCTGAAAGCCAAAGCGGTTATAATGGCCTACGAGGGAACGCCGCTTGCCCAGAAATATGCCGCACAAGCCATTTTCGGCGGTATTGCAGTTAAAGGAAAGCTGCCGGTTTCTATTCCTACCCTGTACACGGCTGGGACGGGCATGTTTACCGAAAAGACACGTCTCGGCTATCACGAGCCGGAAGAAGTAGGGGCAAGCCCCGAACGTTTGGACGTGATCGCCTCCATCGTGGAAGATGGCCTGGAGCAGAAGGCTTTTCCCGGTTGTCAGGTGCTCGTAGCTAAAGATGGTATGATTATCTATGACAAATCATTTGGCTATTTCGATTACGACAAGAAACAAGCTGTTGACGAAAATTCCATTTATGACCTGGCTTCTTCCTCCAAAGCGGCGGGGACTTTGCTGGCCGTAATGAAAGCCTATGATGACAAGAAGTTCACGCTGAACAATAAGATCTCCGATTTTATACCCGAACTGAAAGATTCAGATAAGAAGAACTTGGTCATTAAGGACCTTCTCTATCATCAGTCCGGCTTGACGCCAACGATCAATTTTTACCTGAATGCGATCGACAGGGATAGCTATAAAGGCAGCCTGTACAGCAATGTAAAGAACCAGGCGCATCCGGTCCGTTTTGATGCCCGGACGTATGTGCGCAACGACTTCTCTTTTCTGCCCGGTTTGATTTCCTTTGACAGGAGACCTGGCTTTACGACCGAAGTGGCCCACAAGATGTATCTGCACGACTCTTTTAAAGACACCATCATTCAGGAGATTAAAGACTCACGCCTCGGTGTGCGCGGCAAGTACAAATATAGCTGTATCAATTTCATCCTGTTGAAGATGATGGTGGAAAAGCAGATGCAGCAGCCGATGGATCGTCTGCTACACGATACGTTTTTCAGCCGGCTTGGAGCTTGGCATACGACCTATAATCCGTTGCATATCTTCGATACGATACAGATCGTCCCGACCGAGTACGACGGTTTCATCCGCCGCCAACTGTTGCGCGGCTATGTGCACGACGAGGCCGCCGCTTTTCAGGGTGGTGTTTCGGGTAATGCCGGACTTTTCTCCAACGCGGGCGACCTGGCGAAAGTGCTGCAACTCTATTTGAACCAAGGTCACTACGGAGGTGAAGGATATTTGTCCAAGGAGACCTGCCGCCTCTTTACTCAAAGCAAAAGCCCGACCTGTCGCCGCGGCTTGGGCTTCGACAAACCGGTAGCTGGCGGAGGCAAAACGTCTCCCTGCGGTAGCCTGGCTCCTATCTCCGTCTATGGGCATACTGGTTTTACCGGCACTTGCTTCTGGGTGGACCCGGATAACAAGCTGTTGTATATCTTCTTGTCCAATCGTGTGAATCCGACGCGGGCTAACAATAAGCTCAGTTCGCTGAACATTCGTACACGTATCCAAGATGCAATCTACAAGGCAATTAATAATTGACAGTTAATAGTTAATTTTCATTCTTCATTTTTAATTTTCCATATGTTATTCGGACACGGTGACGATCACTATAATTCGCAGAAAGAGGTAAAGATAAATTTCAGCTCGAATGTATGGCATGGGGCTGATCTCCGTACACTCAGAGAACACCTGAATGGGAAGTTTTGTGAACTCACGCGTTATCCGGAACCGGATGCTTCTTCCCTGAAAAGATTACTTGCTCGTTGTTATGAGGTGGAGGTGGATAATTTAGTGGTTACGAACGGCTCTATCACAGCTTTCTATTTGTTGGCGCAAACCTGGAAAGGGGCGAAATCCGCTATTGCTGTTCCTTCTTTTGCCGAATATGAAGATGCGTGCCGCCTGTATGGGCATGAGGTATGTTTCTTTCCGACTTCGTGTGATCTGTCCGCCCTTTCGTTGAAAGGACAGGATTTCTGTTGGATTTGTAACCCGAACAATCCAGACGGCAAACTGATCCACAGGGAGGAACTGCTTACTTTGATTGAGGCGAACCGGCAAACTGTCTTTGTCATTGACCAGGCATATGTTGCTTTCACGACGGAAGAATTGCTGAAGCCCTCGGATATCTTCAATCATCCGAACCTGATTCTGATCCAATCGATCTCGAAAGAGCATAATATACCGGGACTCCGTATCGGCTACCTGATCGCTTCACCAGAAAAGGTCGAGCAGATAAACCGGTACATTATTCCTTGGTCTGTCAACGCAATCGCAGTGGAAGCAGGTAAATACATCTTGACGCATCCGGAGCAATATATCCTGCCCATCTGTGAATGGAGGCGCGAAACAATTGAACTGATCGATCGGCTGAATGAGTTGGGAGACTTGGAAGCGTTGCCGACATCCGTGACCTTCTTCCTGGCCCGCTTGAAAAAAGGAACGGCTGCCGCATTGAAACAGTATTTGTGGGATCATCACGGCCTGCTGATTCGCGACGCCTCCAATTTCCGTAGCTTGAATGAAACCTATATCCGTATATCGGCACAGACGGCAGCCGAGAACCGGGTATTAGTTGAGGCGGCGCGGGAATGGTTTAGGCGATTTTGATAGGTGGCACAAAAAAAGTTTCACTTGTATTTGAGATTTGAAACTTTTGTTTCAGATGTTCTCTTTAGGTGAAAATTTATTTTCATGCCAGTGAAACAAAATTTTCATCGGTGTGAAACAAAATTTTCACTGTATGGAACTTTTATTGCCACATAGGTTTGGTGAGTTATAGTTTTATTGTCCAGATTCCAATGTGAGATGTAAATGTGTCAAAATCTCCTTGTCCCCGCACTTGATGCGGGGCCGCAAAAGGACAGGCCTTATCAATCAGATTTTTATAGGGCTGGTTTTAATGCGATCCCGCGTCAAGCGCGGGAACAGGATAGTTTCGACACACCTTCATTTTTTAATACGAGGTCAAAGGCCGACATTTTTCTCTAATGAATAAAATAAATCAGGTGGGTGATATCCGGATTTCTCTTCCTTTTATCCGCCTCTATTCTTTATCACCCCAAAGATTATTCTTACTTTTGTCCGATAATCCCGGTAACAATTATGGACGAAAAAGTGCTCGAAAAACTGAAAGTACTGGCTGAATCGGCTAAGTATGATGTGTCTTGCGCTTCCAGCGGAACGTCGCGGAAGAACCAGAGCGGCGGGATTGGAAGTGCGGCAGGGTGGGGCATTTGTCATAGCTTTGCCGAGGACGGTCGTTGCATTTCTTTGTTGAAGATCATGCTGACAAATTACTGTATGTTCGATTGTGCCTACTGCATCAATCGCCGCAGCAACGATATTCCCCGCGCCACATTGACGGTGACGGAACTGGTGAACCTCACAATCGAGTTTTACCGCCGTAACTATATCGAAGGGCTATTCCTGAGTTCCGGTGTTGTGCGCAATGCCGATTATACGATGGAACGCCTTGTCAGGGTGGTAAAAGACCTTCGGACAGTGCACCGTTTTAATGGCTATATCCACTTGAAAAGTATTCCCGGCGCCAGCCAGGAATTGGTGAATGAAGCCGGACTCTACGCCGACCGTATGAGTGTGAACATCGAGATCCCGAACGAGAAGAGCCTCCAGCTATTGGCTCCTGAAAAAGATTTCCAGAGCGTCTTTCAGCCGATGCGTTATATCCAGCAAGGCGTTTTACAGAGTGCCGAAGAGCGGAAACGTTTTCGCCATGCCCCGCGTTTTGTTCCTGCCGGACAGAGCACGCAGATGATTGTCGGGGCGACGCCCGATTCGGATAAGGATATCCTTCGCCTTTCGTCCGCCCTCTATCAGCGTCCGACGATGAAACGTGTCTATTATTCCGGATTTATCCCCGTCAATGAATATGATAATCGGTTGCCGGCTTTGAAGCAGCCGCCGTTGGTACGGGAGAACCGTTTGTATCAGGGG
>ENA-OPCP01001375-OPCP01001375.1-human-gut-metagenome-genome-assembly--contig:-NODE-1375-length-15542-cov-2.999935_pt1 | contig 15542 bp, 7 predicted proteins | sample MGYA00241563_ERZ501477 | MGnify/ENA primary metagenome ERZ501477 (study PRJEB25962, sample SAMEA2042572) | human gut metagenome | biome: human gut; feature: human-associated habitat; material: faeces... | reverse complement strand
ATGCTACGTGCTGGAAGCAGGAGATTATGAGATCAGTATCAACAGCGATTCTCATAATGTGATCGATTCTGTTACCTATACAGTAGATGAAGATATTGTTTATGACGAGGCAAATCCACGTTCTACAGATCTGACTGCTGCTGTGAATCAGTTCGGTTATGCAGACGGACATCTTACTTATTTATCACGTAAAGATGGCTTCAAGAATTATGATGAAACAACAGCTGCACCTGCGAGCATGTCTATGCCGGAGGATTTAAAAGAAGGATTTACTGTAACCTCAAACTATGAAATGCCGAAAATTCCGGATGCTGAAATGCCTGTGACTGGCGCTGATAATGGAATGAAACTGGCGGAACTCCGCGGCACAGATTATGATGATGAGCGTTGGGAAACACTTCTGGATGAGCTTACAATCGATGAGATGCAGGATATGATCGCCCATGCTGGATTCCAGACCGCAGAGGCAAAAAGTGTAGAAAAGGTTGCTACTGTTGATTGTGATGGACCGTCCGCTGTAAGCAATAACTTTACAGGTGCAGGTTCTGTAGGATTTCCTTCAAATGTTATGATCGCCTGCACATGGAATAAGGATTTAGCTCATACATATGGATATGATATGGGAAAAATGGCTACAGAACTTGGCTGCTCTGGATGGTATGCACCATCTATGAACCTTCATAGAAGTGCATTTGGTGGGCGTACATATGAGTATCCGTCAGAGGATCCAATCCTTGCAGGAACTATGTCTGCACAGGCTGTAAATGGTGCTGCTGAGAATGGTGTTTATGCATATATGAAACATTTTGCAATGAACGAGCAGGAGACAAACCGTTGGATTATGATCTGCACTTGGTCAAATGAACAGGCAATGCGTGAACTGTATTTGAAACCATTCGAAATCTGTGTAAAAAACAGCAATGTTACAGCTGCAATGTCATCCTTTAACTACATTGGAAATGTGTGGGCTGGCGGAAATTACGAATTGCAGACAACGCTTCTCCGTGATGAATGGGGATTCAAAGGCTTTGTAGAAACCGACTATTTTGCTGGTGCATTTAACATGAATGCAGATCAGGTAATCGCAACTGGCGGTTCCTGCTGCTTGTCTACATTTGATGTAGGAACAAACTTTGTTACAGATACATCTGACCCATCCACAGTTCAGTATATGAGAACTGCCTGCAAGAACATTATATATACTGTTGTGAACAGTAATGCATATGCTGATGAAACATCTTTAACACTGGCATTGTGGATGAAAATCATGGTTGGTGTGGACGTGGCAGTAGCTGTTATCCTGATTCTTCTGGAAGTAGTTCTGGTGAAGAAATATAAGAAGAGAAAAAGTGTGTTAATTGTTGTTGAGTAATAGATCGTGATGAATTCATGAAGATTAAACTGCCGCATCAAACCGTTGGGAATGATGCGGCAGTTGCTTTGTAGAAAAGGCAAATTTTATATAATAAGTCAGGCTGTGGTCATTAGCGTTTAAAAAAGGACTGTTCGCGTTAATCTTTCCACAAAGGGGGAAAAATACGGTAAACTATTGCTAGATTGAGAATGTAGAGTTATAGGCTAGAGCGTGTTTGAAAAATCAGTTGGTTTAAGGACAGAGATTTCAGAAAGGAGCAGTTTACTGTACGCAGAAAATTGATTTTAACAAGGATTGGATGTGCAGGTGTCTTACCCGGGATGAGGCTGCTTATCCGGTGACTTTGCCACATGATGCAATGCTGAGTGAGCCGCGTACTCAGGAGAGTACCGGCGAGGGGAATATTGGATGGTATATTGGTGGGGATTACGAATATACCAAGAATTTCTTTGTGCCAGAGGAGTATAAAGATAAGAAAGTCCTCATTGAATTTGAGGGGATTTACCACAATGGTGAAGTTTACATAAATGGGAAAAAGGCGGCTTACCGTCCTTATGGTTATACCAATTTTTATGTGGATACAGAGGGCTTTTTTCAGTATGGAAAAGAGAATGAGATCAAAGTCATTGCGCGCAATGCAGACCAGCCAAACAGTCGCTGGTATTCAGGAACCGGTATTTACCGTCCAGCTTATCTGTATGTTGGGGAAGAGAAACATATTCCGGTAAACGGCGTGAAAATCCGTACCTTAAGCTATGATCATGCGAGAATTGAGGTTGTTGTGAAAACTTCTGAGCCGGGAGAGGTTTCCCTGAAGATTGAGTTTGAAGGAAATAAAGTGCTGACTGTAATAGGTGAAAGTACAAAAATGGGGAATGTAAACAATGACAAAATAATATCATCAGATAATAAAAACATGCAGCCAAATGAATCAGTACAGACTGGAAAAAATGGTCAGAAGAGTGAATTGGCGCAGGTGGAAGCGGAAAAAAATAATCAGGCAGCAGCATACCAGGCCATCTTCCAGCTGGATGTTCCAAACGCAAAACTCTGGGATACAGAGCACCCGAATCTCTATACCTGTAAAGCAGTTTTCGGCGAAGACGAAGTAACCGAAACCTTCGGAATCCGCGAACTGATCTGGAATCCGCAGGTAGGAATGACCATTAACGGAGAGCGTGTGATTCTTCGCGGAGCCTGCTTCCATCATGACAATGGTGTGCTTGGAGCATGTACTTATCTGGAAGCAGAAGAACGTAAAATGCGAATTTTTAAGGAGAATGGATATAATGCAGTCCGTTCCGCACACTATCCATGTTCCAAGGCACTTCTGGACGCCTGTGACCGTGTGGGAATGCTGATGATGGATGAATATGTAGATGTGTGGTACATTCATAAGACTAAATATGATTATGCCGGACAGCTTGCGGACTGGTGGAAACAGGATTTAAAAGACATGGTTGATAAGGATTACAACCATCCAAGTGTGATCATGTACTCCACCGGAAATGAGGTTGCAGAGACAGCCCAGAAGAAGGCTGAAGTACTGAAAGCACAGTCTGAAGATAAGGCACAGACTTGTGTGGAGCTTGCCCAGAAGCAGAGTCAGGATATGATTACTGCAGCAGAGCAGAAGCGCGATCAGTTAGAAGAAGCTTGCAGAGAGAAATCTGAGGAGACTCAGAAAGAATTAGAGGCAAGATGGGATGCATTTGAAAAACGAGTGGGGGATGTATTAAGCCAGCATAGAGAATTAAGTATGCTGCTTAAGAACGTAACAGCGAAGCCCATAATGGTAAGTGAGCCGGTAGATTCTGCAGTTTCAAAACAGATGGAACCAGAAACACTTACCACAGAAAAGGAGCAGATGCTGAATGGAGCGGACGAGTAAAGAGGAAGTAAACATCCCCTCGATTAAAGAGATACGTCTTGAACGTCGGCGGTTAGCACGGCAGAACCGTAAGCGACGTATATTTTTAAATACAATATATACATTGATTATTGTGGCAGCGGTTGCAGTGCTGCTTGCTACTTTGTTTTTTCCGGTACTACAAGTGTCTGGTACAAGCATGGAGCCAACACTGGAGGACAGGCAGATTATTTTACTTGTAAAGACCAATCATTTAAAAACAGGAGATCTTTGTAGCTTTAACTGGCAGAACAAGCTCCTGATCAAGCGTATTATCGGTGGACCGGGTGACGTTATCAACATAGATGAAAAGGGCGTAGTCAGTGTCAATGGAAAGACACTTGCAGAGCCATATGTGGATGATCTGGCACTTGGTGAATGTGATATTACTTTCCCATATCAGGTTCCGGATAATCGGTACTTTGTATTGGGAGATCACCGAAGCGTGTCAATAGATAGTCGAAGCAGTGCGATAGGCTGCGTCGAGAAGAAGCAACTTGTAGGAAAAGTATTTATAAGAATATGGCCACTGAAAGCCTTTTCTTTCATCAGATGATAGCGGGGTGTCGAGATGAGAAATTTGTTGGGCAGATATGTCAACAGATATGAGAAGAAACACAGGGATTTCAGACATTATGCGATGATAGTTGCAGTACTGGCATTAGTTGTTTTTGTCGGTGTTAACTGGAGATTACATGATAAAGGTATCTCCATGACTTCTGACTACCAGTGCGGTCTGAAAGAGCACAAACACACAGCAGATTGTTATAAGAAAGTACTGATCTGCGGTAAGGAAGAGACAGACGGAAGTGAGGGGCATACGCACACGGATGCCTGCTACAAAGAAGAGAAGAAGTTAACGTGTGACAAAGAAGAACACACACATGATGCAGATTGTTATGACGAGGAAGGGAATCTTATCTGTGATAAGGAAGAGCATACCCATTCCAAAGACTGCTACACAACCGAGAAGAAGTTAATCTGTGGTAAGGAAGAGAGTAAGCCGGTAAAGGCACATCATCACACAGATGACTGTTATAAAAAGGAACTCGTGTGCGGATTAAAGGAACATACTCATACAGCATCCTGCTACAGCGATGAGAGTGCAGATATAGAGAATAAGTCCGACTGGGAAGCAACCATTCCAACCCTGTCCGGCAACTGGGCAGAGGATGTGGTGTCCATAGCACAGTCTCAGCTTGGCTACGAAGAAAGCACAGCTAACTTCAAGCTTGCCGATGACGGAGAAACCCGCAAAGGTTACACTCGTTACGGTGCATGGTACGGTAATAAATATGGCGACTGGTCTGCCATGTTTGCTTCTTTCTGCTTAAATTATGCGGAGATTCCATCTAAAACCGTTCCGGTAAATTCCGGAAGTACTGCTTGGATCACGAAGTTAAAACAGCAGAAACTATATAAAGCAGCAGCTAACTACAATCCGACCGCAGGAGATCTCGTATTCCTCGATACAGACAGCGACGGCAGAGCCGACCATGTAGGAATCATCACGAAAACGAAAACAGCTTCATTTACGGCTGTAGTAGGTGACTCCAACGATGCAGTAGAAGAGAACACCTATAAGCGAAGCAGCGATGCTATCATAGGTTACTGTGCCCTCCCAGAAAATCCAAAGCAAAAGACTGACGCAGAATCCACAACGGCAGCAAAAGCCAGCGAGGAGAAGACGACAGAGGAGAGTGCGGGAGAAAGTACAAAGACAAAGAGCAGTGCGAAGACGGAGAATAAGACGGAAACGGCAGAAACCGGTAGTAGTATAGAGCAGAAATTATCAGATGGATCAGGAAGTTCCTTAATGAAGTCTGCGAAGAAAAAAGTAAATTCCAAATCTGCCAAGAGAGCTGCTGCGACACAGAATGCGGCTGAAGGAATGCGTACTGCATCATATGCGAATTTTAGTCCATATGTTACCAGTATGGGAGGAACGGGAACAAAGTATGATAAGAATACAGGGAACTATGAAACAAATTTAAAAACAAACTTTACAATTTCAAAAAAGCAGATTAAAAGTGATAATTATAGCTATGAATTAAAATACCCAGAGGGGATTATTGTTCCAGATGAATTATTAAATAACGAGTATCGTTTATTAGATGAGCAGCAACAACAGGCAGGAACATATTCATTTGTAAAGAATACAGATGGAACGTATTCTGTAAGAGTCGTATTTGATCAGAGCTATGTTAATAATGCCGGAGATACGATAAATGGTAACATATGGTTCAACGGTAAGCTCAGTTCCACTAAAGTGGATGAGCAGGGCAATATTGTTATCGCAGGTCAGGATAAGGTTGACCTTAATATTCCTAGCAGGGATATTACTTATCCAGATGATGAAACAGATAAATATAACATTGATGTTTCTAAAGAAGGTTCTGTAATAGAAGGCGGCAAACTAAAGTATACAGTTAAAATTAATTCAACAAAAGGAACACCAGATAAGATTGATTTTACGGATATTATCAATGTAAAGAATATGAGTCTGGGAACACCGGAAGTCAGTGTAAAGAAGCAGCCGGTAAAGTGGTATGATCAGTGGAATCATCCAGTTGATTTTTCAAGGGAAAAAGATATTACATCGGCCATTTCTCCGACGTACGATGCAACTACAGGCAAGCTTACAATGGAGTTACCAAAGCTTACGGCGACGAAACAGAATGATTATATTGACTGTTTCCAATATGTTGTAACTTATACCTATGATATTACTGGTATGGATGTTGCGTCAACAAAAGCAGGAAACACAGTTAATGTTAAGTCTCATGACCAGAATACAGGTACTACAGTGAAGGATACTGCGAGTACAAATATAGATGTAAATAATCCATATACTATTTCGAAATCTGGTAAAATTGCAGATGGAAAGAAGATTGAATGGAAGATTACAGTAAATGATAAGAAAGCAAATATTGCAGGTGCAACAGTGTCTGATACTATGTTTAAGGACATACCGAGTGATGCAGATATTACAGTGAGCCCTGCTACTGGATGCCGTATTAACAGAGGTACGGATGGAAAGATTGAAAATATTCAGTTTGAGGGAGTAGAGGAAGGAAAGAATAATCAGACATATACTATTATCTATCATACAACTTATAAACAGACAGATGCTGAACAGAACATCATTAATGATGCAACATTTAAACCATCCAATGGTAAGGAACTTCATGATAAAGACACGGTAAAGATTCCGGGATGTTCTATTGAGAAAAAGCTGGATGGAGTAACTGGACCTAATGCAGGTAAGGCAACTCTAAAGTGGACGGTATCTATGGATGTACCAGATACGGGTCTTGCGTCAGGTACAGTCATTCAAGATGACATGACAGCAAATAAAGAAGGCAATGCCGGTAAACCACAGTATATGACGGTGGAGCAGATAACAAACTGGAATGGTATGATGCAGTGGAATGACAAAAACAAGACTTCCCTGAACATTCTTGATAAGGCAAAGGTTGTGTTTTATGATAAAGCTGGTACGGGATATAGTTATTCTGATATTAAAGATAACGTAAATGGAGTTACTTTAAGTACCCAGTTTACTAAGTTTAAGATTACACTTAACAAAAATGTGGCACTTCCTGAGGGAGCTACTAAGTTAACCTATACTTATGAAACAATGGCTGACTTAAGCAGTTCTTCACAAGGAAAGAATTACTATTACAATACTGTGGATAAAGATGGCAAAAAAGCAGATGCAACCTATACATATGATAACAATCACTCCATATCTAAAAAAGGTAAAAAAGTAGATAATAATCGTATTAAATGGACAATTACGGTAAATAAAGAAGAAGCCAATATTGCAGGTGCTGTATTATCTGATCCGAATTTTGCTAATGGAACGAATCTTCAGATTTCTCCAGATAAGGGGTATGAGTATGAGTATAATGAGCAGGGAAAGATTAAGGATATTAAGTTTAAAGCAGTTTCCGACGGGCAAAATACTCAGAAATATACGATAACATATTATACATCATATGAGCCTTCGTGGAGTAGGCAGACCATTAGTAATACTGCTACATTTAAGCCGGGAACGGGGAAGGATATTACAGGAACTGGTGAGGTTACTGTTCCTGGAGGAAGCGTATCAAAAAAGGTAGATAAAGTTACAGAAAAAACAGATGGAACAGCAAGTGTTAAGTGGAATATAACGGTTAATGTGCCAAATGGAACAATCCCTTGCAATAATAAAGGACAGCAGGTATATATTATAGACAACATGGATCCTACAGATAAGGGTAAGAAGATTAATACTCTAAAGGATTCTCACTATATGACGGTGGAGCAGATAAAAAGCTGGAATGGTAAGATGCAGTGGAATAATGGTACCGCATTTGACATTTCAGCGAATGGACAGGCCACAGTAGAGTTTCAGGCTATCGGAGATAAAGATGAGGAGTACAACTATACCTTAGAAGCTATAAGGAATGGCTCTGTTAGTTCAGATATAAAGTTTGTAAAGATGAGGATAACACTTCTTAAAGACTTAGTTAAACCTGAGGGAGCTACTAAGTTAACCTATACTTATGAAACGACAGCAGATTTAAGTAACGCTGTGCCTGGAGAAAACAAGTATGCTAATGAGGTAACGGTTGACCGGAAAGTAATTACGGCTACTTACTCTTATGATAATAAGCACACAGTTTCAAAAACTGCCGCAAAATTGGATAACAATGAAATCAAATGGACAATTACTGTAAATGCGAATAAGATGAATATTGCCGGAGGTGTATTAAAAGATGATATGTTTAAGGCAATTACAGATCTTACAAAGTTTACAATCAGTCCGGATGATAAACAAAGCTATGACATTATTAAAGAAACAATAGACGGTAAGGAAACGATTAAGGAAGTTCAGTTTAAATCAGTAAAAGATAAGGATGGTAAGGATACCCATAAAAACACGAATACCTATACCATTACTTACTATACTCCATATGAAAAGAAGTGGGATAAACAGGATATTACGAATAAGGCTTCCTTTAAACCAGTAACCGGCAAAGAAATTGAGACCAGTAAAACAGTTACGATTCCGGGATGTTCTTTTGAAAAAACACAAGGAGAGGTAGTTAAGTCTAAGGATAACAAGACTGCTACAATAAACTGGACAGTGGGAATAGACATTCCGGATGCCGGATTTCCAGCAGGTACAGTTATTAAGGATGACATGACGAAAAATACGTCAGATAATCCGGGAAGTTTGCAGTACATGACAGCAGCTCAGATAAAAGCCTGGGGCGGTCAGGTAAAATGGGATAATAATAGTTCCTTTAATATATTCGATAGTAGCTGGATAACATTTTATGATGTAAATAACAAAGAATATACTTACGAGGATATTCAGAATGTTACAAATGGAGTTACAGACACGACAAAGTTTACGAAGTTTGAAATAAAGCTTAAGCAAAACCTGACAAAGCCTTCAAATGCAACAAAGATAACTTATTCTTATACAACAACTGTAGATTTACTTAATGTACCTATGGGAGAGAATAAATATTATAACAGTGCATGGGTTGGAGATAAAGGTGTTGATGCAACTTATGAATATGACAAAGGTAAGGTAGTTAAGAAGGACGGTAATGGAAATACTGGAATAACAGATACCAGTTCTGAAAATGAACTGACATGGAAGATAGAGGTAACGACTGGCAGTGATGAATATAACACAATAAAAGTTACTGATATTTTACCAGAGGGTCTTAAGTTAAAAGGAATTTCTATTATTGATAATAATGGACGTAAAGTTGATTCTCTTACAGCAGACAGTTCAGGAAATATAAACGGACAGAACGATACCTATAAAGTGACTGGAACATATGCTGAAAAGTCGGTTAATTCAAAAAGAGATAAGATCAATTTAAACTTAAGCTATGTTGATACATCGAAAAAGATTCCTCCAAATACAACATATATAGTTACGGTTGTCTGTGAGACAAAAGATAGCAGCCAGTATGAAAATAATAAAACCTATACATTTTCGAATGATGCAAATGTAACATTTGATAATAAGGAGATTGGTTCATCAAGTCAGACGCAGAATTGGACAAAGAAAAAGAATACGGTAGAGCATAAAGTAGTTGATAAAACAGGAACATGGGATGGCAATTCTCATCAGGCAGATTATTCGATTGTTCTTAATCCGGATGGAAAGGATGTTGTAGAAGGAGTAGATGTACTTACCTTAACTGATGTACTTGATTCGGTAGATCATCCATATCATGCTACATCAAAGGATAATTCCAGTTTAGATTACAGTAAAATTACATTTACGGTAGAGTTGATTCCTACTACGGTAAAGCTTTATTATGCAGTAGAAAATAGCGATGGAAGCTATGGAAAGGGCAGCAATCCGCAACAGGTTCAGGGATATAAGTGGACATATACGAAAGGACCTAAACAATACAATAATGGGATTACCAGTCATACTTTAACCTTAACGAATGTTCCGGATAGTACACCATTAGTTCTTGAGTATAGGTATTCAGTAAAAAGAGATGCTCCGGCTAATGTAGCAGAGGCTCAGGTCAAGTTTAATAATACAGCAACCTTATCGGGAGAAGGAAATAATAGTTCCAGTAGTGACAAAACAGAAATGTGGAAAGAATCAGCTACAGGAGGAGATGTTTCTACAGAAAAAGCTTATACGATATATAAAGTAGAAGAGGGTAACTATGGAAAGCTTTTGCAGGGAGCTATATTCAAATTACAGAAATATGATTCGACGGCAGAAGGTAACTATAGTGATGTTAATCCGGAAAAGACTTTTACTACAGATAAGGATGGAAAGATACAAATTAAGTGGGACGCTTCACTGTATCAGAGTAACACACTTTACAGACTGATAGAGAAAACACCACCGGAAGGATATAAGCTATCTTCTAATACAAATACAGATATTTATTTCTATTTCTCCAAAGCAGACGGAACTGCTAACAACCTTCCAGAGGTTATACCATCTAAGGCAGTTGATCTAACAAAGAAAGCAGCTACTATTTATGTGGAGAATGAGTCAAAGAATACGAGTATTTCAATAAAGAAAAACTGGAAAGACAGCGAAGGAACGACAATCAGTGCACCAGTAGATGAAATTAAGGTTGACTTATACAGACAATCAAGTACAGTCAAACCAGGTGAAGCTGGAAGAGATGGAAACGGAACGGTTACTATTAAGACAAATACAACTAAGGTTGGAACAGTAGATTTAACATATCCAATTGGAACTAAAATAACTTATCGCTTGTCTTACAAATGGTCTAATTATAAAGCGTTTTCTGTTACTGCCACTAAGAATGGTGAAAACTTAGATGTTCAGGAAACAACAGAAGAAAAGACAGGTGATTATCAATGGAGACACTATGATATTACCTTTACCGTTGGAGCTACAAATAATATTAATTTTAACTCTGATGACCCGGCGAGTGATTGGGAAGGTAAAGTAACATCAGTTGTAGAACCACAAGAAGATAGCAAACCACAAGAGGAAGTTGTAGGAAGTTACACCATCACAGCAAATGAAAGATGGCAGAAGATAATTGAAGATTTACCATTAACTGGTGAAAAAAATGGAAAGAAAGTTTACTATACTTATTATATTAAAGAGCAAAATGAATCTGCTTATAAGAAAGTAGAGTATTCCAACAATGATGGAATAACTTCCGGTATTATTACACTAAGTAATACAATATCCGAAGCCTACACCCTGCCAGAAACCGGAGGCAGTGGTACATTACCGTTTATAGCAGGCGGTGCATCCCTTATGGGATTCGCTCTGTTATGTGGATATTCCATAAGGCGTAGACGTGGAAGGAGGGTAGAGTAGACTCTGCAACTTTCAACACGACGAAAAACTCTGCGTCGTAAGAATATCTAAATATAAATCCAATACAATTTTTTTAAGAAAGGAATTGATGAATATGAAGAAAATGAAACGATTAGTAGCATTAGCACTCAGCGTAGTGATGGTGCTGGCAATGAGCGTATTTGCGTTCGCTGATGAACCTGAACCTGCTACTTACAGTATAACTATTAATAATGCGGCTTCAGGACATACTTATGAAGCTTATCAGATTTTTGCAGGAGATTTATCTGTAAACGACAAGGGAGAGAAAATTTTATCTAATATTACTTGGGGAAATGGAATTAATGAAGTTGGAGAAAAAATTTTCGGAGATGCTGCAGCTAAAGCTGCTACATTAAATGATAGCAATGCATCAGAATTTGCAAAAGAAGTTGCTTCGTATTTACAGAGCCCAACGGGTAGTATTCCTGGTTCAGGTCAGTATACTATTTCAGGACTTACAGCAGGTTATTATTTAGTTAAAGATAAGGAAGATATATTAAATGGTAGGGACGACTTCTACACATCATATATCTTGAGAGTTGTAAGTGATGTAAATACAAATCCGAAGGGGAATAAACCATCTCTTAATAAACAGATTCAGCATAATGATAATGGAAGCTGGGGTGTTGTAGGTGATAACCAGATAGGAGATACAGTAAATTTCCGTACAATTACGACGGTTCCGGATACTACAGGTTATACAGAATATTCTTATGTTATCAATGATACAATGTCTGCAGGTTTAACATCCAATGTAAATGGTGTTGAAGATGTTACGATTAAAGTAAATGATAATGGTGATGCTTTGAGTCAAGACTATTATACAGTTACTGCAGATGGAAATAAATTCTCTATTACAGTTAATATCATAAAAGCTATAGCAGATGAAAAGATGAACGCAGGAGATTCTCTGTATTCTTATTATACTGGTGTTTTAAATAAAGATGCTTTAATTTATGATGAAGGAAAACAGGATAATACAGCTTATCTTGAATATTCTAATAATCCTAACGATACAGAGGATAAAGGACGAACTCCAGATAAGAAAGTTTACGATTGGACATTTAAAATGGGTGTAAACAAGGTTGATAATGAGGAAAATTCTTTAAATGGAGCGAAATTTGTTCTTTCCAAGAATGGCAATTTAGGTGAGTTAAGTGAAAGTAATATTGCTGAGAAAACAGATGATTTAATTAGTTTAATTACAAATGATGGAAAATATACTGTGGCTCCAGCAAATACTCAGGAAACAACAACTAAGGTAATTGAAGCTGGTAGTACAACAATTGAAGGGCTTGATGATAATACAGATTATTATTTATACGAGATAAAGGCACCAATTCATTATAATAAACTGAAAGCTCCAGTTAAATTTAAAATTGCTGCGGAGTATAATGATGCTGGAGATGACCTGAGAGAAAATTATCCTATAGTTACAATCGGTACAGGAGATCCAAGCACAACTTTAAAAGCTGACGTAATTAACGAATCTGGTTCAAACCTCCCATCCACCGGTGGTATCGGTACAACAATCTTCTACGTTGTTGGTGGTATCTTAATGGTTGGTGCAGCAGTTCTTCTTATCACAAAGAGACGTGCTGAGAACTAATCAGTTTTGATTATGAGTTTGTGGATTAGTTCGTAATCAGGGACTGGATTCACTTACGAGAATTTTATAAGAATTAAAAGAAAGGCAGAGAGCCGTAAGAAGCTCTCTGTCTTTTTTATACATATATATAAAAATATAATAAAAAAGCCAGTCCATCAAGCACAGTCATATTAAAATGACGGTTGCCTGTTGTGGCTGGTTTTTTAAGAGAGGAAAGTATGAAAAAAATCTATCAAAAAATAAGTTGTTGTTTTTTGATGTCTTTATCATACCGGGAATATGTGAAGGGATTGTGAGGAAAAAATGAAGATAATATTACGAAAAAAGAACGAAAAATATATTGACTTTTCTGTAAAAATATGTATATTATAATATAAAGAACAATAAAGACGTATGGAATAATTGGAGGTAGCGTAGGTGACAGATGGGAGAGCATTACGGCTGGAAGGGATAGAAGAACGCTACGAAAGATATAAGGAGAAGATAAGGAACTACACGATAATGGATGATATATTCATGAGGAATGTATTAAAGGAACAGGGATGTACAGAGTATATGTTGCAGGTGATCATGAACCAGAAGAATCTGCAGGTGCTTGAGCAGACTTTGCAGAAGGATTATAAGAATCTACAGGGAAGGTCAGCAATATTAGACTGTGTGGCAAGGGATGAGAGAGCCAGACAGTTTAATGTGGAGATACAGGGAGATAATGAAGGGGCATCACCGGAGAGAGCGAGATACCACAGTTGTCTGCTGGATATGAACATACTAAGTCCCAGAGAGCCATTTACGGGATTGCCGGAAACATACATCATATTTATAACAAGGAACGATGTGTTAGGATATGATCGGATAATCTGTCATATCATCCAGAAAGTAGAGGAAGAAGGGAAGGATTTTGGAGACGGCTCTCATATCATATATGTAAATTCAAAAAAGAGGGAAGACACTGAACTTGGGAAGTTAATGCATGACCTGCATTGTAAAGAGTCTGGTGAGATGCATAGTAAGATACTGGCGAGTCGGGTACGGGAGTTAAAAGAAACAGAGAAAGGGGTAAGCGAGATGTGTAGAGATATGGAAGAGATTTACGGTGAAGGAATGGAAAGCGGAAGATTGCTCGGACTGGAAGAAGGAGAACGGAAAAAGGCGAGAGAGACGGTGCTTTCTCTTGCAGAACTGAAGATGCCGGAGGAGCAGATATCGCAGATAGTAAAAATGCCATTAGAAGTGGTTCAGGGCTGGATAGAGGAAAGTCTAGCGATATAAGATTGAGAAGCTAACAAACAGAATTAGGGTTAACTTTGGGAGCTGTTGTAAATTCACAGAGAATTATCAATCAGATATTGGAAGTAGAAGAGAAAGGAAGTGAATCTAATATGACTGATCCGTTCGATGAATTATTAGAGGAAATGAAAAAACGTGAGGGAGAAAAGGCCAAACGTGAGGGAAGGCGACAAGGACTTCTGGAAGGAATACGAGAAGGTAAACTGGAAGGAATACATGGATTTGTATTGGTAAAGTAGTGTATTTGCATTTTTTTCTTGCGAAACAAAAATACGTTCGGGAAAAAGCGTTGACCGTACGGCAGAAAAATAGTATTCTATATATGGAAGAGAATGGAATATAGAGATGTCGTTGTGAGTTTGATGGCATCGGGGAGAGAATGAATGAAGGCAAGGAAGAAAGCAGAGAAAAAGTCGAATAAAGTGACGAAAAAGAAGAAGCTGAGTTCTAATATTACTACGATTATTTTAATATTGATTTTCCTTGTGGGATTGTCGGTAATGTTATACCCGACGGTAAGTAATTTTGTTAATCAGAGGAATCAGTCGAAGGCGATTGCGACCTACGATGAGAAGGTGTCGCAGATGAAGCCGGAGGATTATACGAAGTATTTCGAGGCGGCAGAGAAGTATAATGAAGAGCTTGCTGCACATCCGTCTGCATTTTTTAATCCGGATGAGATTAAAGATTATGAGAAGATTCTCGATATTACGGGTACGGGTATCATGGGATATATTACGATTAAGAAGCTTGGTGTAGAGCTGCCGATCTATCATGGTACCGATGAGGGGATTTTGCAGATTGCTGCCGGACATTTGAAGGGGACGAGTTTCCCGATCGGCGGGGAGAGTACCCACAGTGTTATATCTGCTCACCGGGGGTTGCCAAGTGCGAAGCTTTTTACGGATCTTGATAAGATGGAGGTCGGTGATACATTTACTATTACGATTTTAAACAGGGAGATTACTTATGAGGTTGATGATATTTCTATCATTCTTCCGAATGAGACGGATAGTCTTCAGATAGAGGATAAGAAGGAATATTGTACGCTGATGACCTGTACGCCATACGGGATCAATACGCACCGCCTGCTTGTGCGGGGACATTGTGTCGGAACCGGAGAGCCGCAGCATATTCATGTTACGACGGAGGCGTTCCAGATAGATCCGACGATTACGGCATCTGTTATAGGAATTGTTATTCTGATTCTTCTTTTGGTCCGAGTTCTTATCCGCACTCGGAAAAGGGGGAATAGAGAGATTCTAAACCGCTATAAGAAAAACAGGAATAAGTAAATACACATAAAAAGCAGCCAATCAGGTAAGGTCATTTTGTCAAGGCAATTCTCTGATTGGCTGTTTTTAGATAAGAGCTTTAGAAAAATCTATCAGAATAAGTGGATAGGGTTTGGGATAGGATTCTCTAAGACTCCTGAATGTTATTAATTACTTCCTGCTGCTGATTAAGCAGATGTGTTTTCATCAGTTCCTTTGCC
>ENA-OPCP01001364-OPCP01001364.1-human-gut-metagenome-genome-assembly--contig:-NODE-1364-length-15618-cov-2.939857_pt1 | contig 15618 bp, 9 predicted proteins | sample MGYA00241563_ERZ501477 | MGnify/ENA primary metagenome ERZ501477 (study PRJEB25962, sample SAMEA2042572) | human gut metagenome | biome: human gut; feature: human-associated habitat; material: faeces... | reverse complement strand
CACTTGGTCTTGACCTTGGTATTGTTATGGCAAAGGGCGTTATATTTGGTGTTATCGGATGTGTAACTATACTGCCATCTTTGATTCTTACATTTGACAGGGCATTAGAGAAGACAATGCATAGAGATGTTATGCCGGGCTTTGATAAGCTTGCTGCATTTATAGTAAATCATTCGTGGATATTTATTATTATCTTCCTTGCGTTGTTAGGACCTGCTATATATGGACAGAGCCATACATCAGTATATTATGATCTGTCTGATACGCTTCCAGAGGAGCTTGCATGCTCACAGGCTAACAAGAAGCTTGAAGAAAACTTTGATATGAATTCAATATATATGATACTTGCAGATACGAATATGTCTACAGATACGGCAAATGAAATGCTTGATAAGCTTAATGATGTAGACGGTGTACAGTTTGCACTCGGACTTGATACAGCACTTAAGTCAGGTATTCCTCAGGAATTCCTTCCATCAAAGATGGTATCAGAGCTTAAGGGTGAGGATTATCAGATAATGATGATTGCTACTGATTATAAGATAGCATCAGATGATATTAACAATCAGATTAATAAGGTAAATGATATTGTAAAGTCATATGATTCAAAAGCAATGGTTGTTGGAGAAGCTCCTTGTACTAAGGATCTTATAACTATAACAGATAAGGACTTTAAGACAGTCAGTGCAGTATCAATAGTAGCTATATTTGTTATTATACTGTTTGTACTTAAGTCAATATCACTTCCTGTTATACTTGTTGCAGCGATTGAGTTTGCTATATTTGTAAATATGGGTATTCCTTATTTTACACATACACAGATACCATTCATAGCATCCGTTGTTATTGGTACTATACAGCTTGGTGCAACAGTCGATTATGCAATTCTTATGACGACAAGATATAAGAAGGAAAGAAGCCAGGGACTTGCTAAGAAGGAAGCTATACAGACAGCACTTGCAGCATCAATACCATCTATTATAGTTAGTGCGCTTGGTTTCTTTGCAGCTACATTTGGCGTCGGCTGCATAGCATCAGTTGATATGATAGGTTCATTATGTACATTGATGGCACGAGGCGCGATTATAAGTATGTTTGTTGTTATATTCATACTTCCATCATTGTTCGTATTATGTGATAAGCTCATTATCAATACAAGCTTTGGTTTTAAGCCTAAGAAGAATCTGGATATGTAGCCAGATGGATGAATGAACGGGCAAAGATGTATATGTCGTAACAGATATAAGAATATATCAGGAAGTAAGAAAATGGAGGAATAGTTATGGTTAAGAAGACTTTATTCAAATATAGTTCAGTATTAATGAGTGTTGTTCTTATAGCATCAACGCTTACAGCCTGTGGAACAAACACAGCATATAATCAAGTATCAAGCGAGGTTGCAGTAAGCAGTGAGGCAGCTTCTAATACAGAAAGCATAATATCAAATGCTATTAAAAATGAGTTATCTGTATCAAACACAAGTACATTGAAGACAAATACGCGTGACGAAATGGTATATGTGTTTGGTAAGGCAGATGGAACACAGGATCATGTAACTGTAACAGAAAAGGTGACAGATGCTAACGGTGATACAACAACTAACCAGAGCAGCTCAAGTAAGAGTGCACCTGTATCTATGAAGGTTACTTATAAGTTAAATGGTGTAGAAACAAAGCCAGAGGATATGATTGGCAAAAGTGGTAAGGTTACTATCAGATATGATTACACTAACAATGAGAAGAAGACTATAAAAGTTAATGGAAAGTCACAGACAGCTTATGTTCCATTCACAATGATCACAGGAACTCTTCTTCCAACGGATAAATTCAGTAATGTAGAAGTTACTAACGGTAAGGTCAGCAAGGTTGGTGATAATATAATAGCACTTGGCATGACCATGCCAGGTTTAAAGGATACTTTAAACCTTAAGTTTGATGGTGAAAGCCTTGATATGGATATTCCGGAATACTTTGAAATATCAGCAGATGTTAATGACTTTGAGCTTGATATGTCTATGTCAGTAGCAACTACAAGTGTACTCAATGATGTAGATGTAGATGACTTCTCTCTTGCAAAGCTTGAAGATAAGATGAATGAGCTTCAGTCAGCAGCAGACCAGCTTACAGATGGAACTGTTACTCTTCAGGATGGTACTCAGACACTTGCAGACAGCATCCCAGCACTTACAGATGGTGTTAACCAGCTAAATGATGGTGCAGGAACACTTAAGAATGGTATATACGCTTATACTGATGGTGCAACAGCACTGGCAGCAGGAGCAGGCCAGCTTAAGGATGGTATCACAGCTTATACTGATGGAGCATCTAAGCTTTCAGCAGGAGCAGGCCAGCTTAAGGGTGGTCTTTCAACATATACAGCTGGTGTAGCACAGCTTGCAAAGGGTTCTGATACTCTTACAACAGGTATTGCAGCATATACAACAGGAGCATCTAAGCTTTCGGCAGGAGCAGGAACACTCAAAAAGGGTATTGAAGACTATACAGCTGGAGTAGCACAGCTTGCAGATGGTTCGACACAGCTTAAGGATGGTCTTTCAACATATACAGCTGGTGTAGCAGCTGCAGCATCAGGAACTGCGGATGTAAAGAGTGGTATAAATGCATACACAACAGGAGCTAAGAATCTTGGAAATGGTGTTGCTGCTTTGAAAAAGGGTATCAATGATTATACAGCGGGTGTAACGAAGGCAGCAGATGGAGCTTTACAGGTAAGTAATGGCGTTTCACAGTTAAAGAAGATGCTTACAGAAAAAATGGCTGCAGATCTTAAAAATAATATTACTGCTTATAAAACAAACCAGAATATTACAACTGATGTAGAAAATCTTACTAAAGCAGCTGTTCAGGCAGGTCTTAGTGATATAACAATAGCTGATGATCTTACTGTGCTTGCAAAGACTAGTGAAACTGAAAAGATAGAAGCTAAGATTACTGAAATGTATAATAAATATCTTATAGCATATACTAATAGTGTAGTGAATAATGGTGCAGGCAGTCAGCTGACAGGCTTATATGCAAGCCAGTTAGGACTTTTAGTCAAGGCTTCCGGTAATCAGGGAGCAGCAAGTGCGCTTTCACAGGTGGCAACACAGCTTGCAGCAAGTACAGGTTCCCTAGAGACACTTGAAAAAGGAGCAGAAGATGTAAGTAATGGACTTAACACTCTTAATTCCATGAATAAAACACTTAATGATGGTGCAGCACAGATTAATGATGGTTTAGTAGAGTTAAATAAGAATAATGATGCTTTGAATAATGGTATTGCAAGTCTTGATACAGGCGTATCAACTCTTAATAGCAGTAATGAAAAGTTAAATACAGGAGCTTCTCAGTTACAGGCAGGTGTGGTTAAGCTTAATGAAAACAGTAAAGCACTTAATGATGGTGTTGCCCAGATAGATACAGGACTTACAGAACTTAATGGTAATAACAAAGCACTTAATGACGGTGCAGCCCAGATAAATGGGGGACTTGTACAGCTTAATGCTAACAATGATACAATCAATGGTGGTATAGACCAGATAGATAGCGGTCTTATAACACTTAATGCAAATAACAGCACACTTAATGGAGGTATTGCCCAGTTATACAACGGCTTCGCAACACTTAATGCAAACAATCCAGCTTTAAGAGATGGTTCATCACAGCTTGCTGATGGTACATCAACACTTAAGTCATCATCAGCAACATTAGCAGATGGTGTTACACAGCTTAATGATGGTGCTATAACCCTTAAGGATGGAATGGCTGAATTCAATGCCTCTGGTATAAAGGCTATAACAAGTCTGGTAGGAAATGATGCTGATACAGCAGTAGATACAATCAAGGAGGTTATAAAGCTTGGTAAGAATTATAATTCATTCCTTGATAAGAAGGATGGAAAGGAAAGCTCAGTAACCTTTATATATAAGACTGCTGAGTTAACTAAATAATAAGGCTTACTTTTCCAAAACTCTCATATATATAATTGCCGGCCAGGCCGGCGGAAAGATTAACAATCTTTCAAAAAGGGGATGCCGCATTAAGAAATTAGTGCGGTGTCCCCTTTTTTATTATTAGTCACGTACCCAAACCATCATTTCACCAGTATGTCTGTTATCCCATGCATAATAAGGTATCCAGAGTAAATCTTTATCTTCATATTCAGGATTGGTATTGTCAATATATAAATCATCACTATCGGATTCTTTTATCTTACGTCCAGTAGCGGATATCGTTACTATTCCACCGAGCATATCAGGTCGGTATTCTTCCTTGAATTGTGTTGAAGCAGGCATTTCAATTTCGTGGAGATTATTTCCATTATCCTCTTCTTCAAGACAATAAACTACAGGTCCACGCATTACAGTTATTTTTCCAATGTTCTCACGTACTTTAGGATTGGAACGTACAACACGTGCTGTAATGTCCATATTAAATTCAACAGTATGTGTATTGTTCCAGTTTGCCTCTATGTAAGCATAACCATCATTTAATGTATAATCAGCTGGTTTACCATCAACATTTATAGTATAGTTATGGCACCATGATGGAATGTGTAGTGCAAGCTTCCATATATCATTTCTTGTACTGTCTATATTAAGCTTTATATTACCATCCCATGGATAATTGCTGTGCATGCTTATTTTAGTAGTGTTATCAAATACATTTGCCTGATTGCCTATATACAGATTAACATACAGACTGTTGGAATTCTCTGTATAAATATATGAACCAAGTGATTCAACAAGTCTTGCAAGGTTAGGAGGGCAGCAGGCACAGGAAAACCATGTCTGTCTTTTAACCTTGACATGTCTGAAAGCCTGAATCTTTTCATTCTTTTCTGGATACACCTCCAAAGGATTAACATAGAAGAAGCTCTTGCCATCAAGTGACATGCCGCTTATTGTTCCATTGTATAAAAGTTTCTCCATTACATCGGCATATTCACCCTTTTGTTCCATTTTAAGCATACGGAGTGCAAAGAACACCATAGCTACAGATGCACATGTTTCACCATAAACAAGGTCATTAGGAAGGTCATAATCTATGGTAAATGATTCACCATATGATGAGGAACCAAGAGCACCGGTTATAAACATTTTTTTGTGAACTATATTATCCCATAATTTCTTACAGGTTGTATACAATTCTTCATCGTCAGAAGCTCTTGCAACATCAGCAATGCCTGAATACAGATAAACGGCTCTTACAGCATGTCCAACAGCCTCACCTCTGCCACGTACCGGCTTACCTGCCTGGTAATAATCGAATTTAAAGTAGCTGTCCTTCCATTTCCAGATGTTATTATATTTCTTAATTTCACCATCAAAATAACATGGCTGTTTTCCACGTTCATTTATAAAATATGCCGCGAGATTTAAGTGCTTTTCATCATGTGTAATGTTATAAAGGCGCATAAGAGCCATTTCGATTATTTCGTGTCCTGGGTAAGCGTGAAGCTTATCATCCTCTGGTCCAAAGATGGAATCTATGTAGTCAACAAATCTTATCATGGCATCAAGAAGTTTACGCTTTCCGGTTATCTCATAGTAAGCAACAGCCGCTTCAAGCATATGGCCGGCGCAATATAATTCATGATTTCCCATAATATTAGTCCATCTTTTATCAAGACCATTGATAGTGTAATATGTGCCAATATAACCATCTGACTGTTGTGTACTTACTATAAGATCGATTGCTTCATCAATCTGTTTCTCAAGGCTGCTATCAGGGTGCCACTTTAGTGAGTATGCAGCAGCCTCTATCCATTTATATAAATCACTGTCCTGAAATACCTTCCCATGGAATTCACCCTGGGATATCCCAGCTGCTATTTTGAAATTTTCAATACAGTGGCTCGGTTCTATATCTGGAATAGCATCATTTAAAGCATTCCATTGGTATGGAAGCATCTGGGTACGTGTTGTTTCCATAATAGGACTAAAGAAACCATCGTTAACCTTGACATCTTTTACAGATTGTGTGTAAAAATCTTTGTTCATAATAAGAACCTCCTTTATTATTAATATGAATTATTGTAAAATAATGCTGATTAATTAGGTGAATAGTAGTTTTACTACTTATATATATTATATTAATGTGTAAAGCTTGATATCAACTGATAAAACTTATATATGGTGAAAAAAACTTAGATATATAAAGAAGCATAAAATATGTTTTAAATAAGCTTTATATTGAAATATAAACTTAGATATGAAATAGGAGGATAGGACTAACAAAATGAAATATATAGTTTTTTCACAGAATGAGCCACTAACATATTTATCTTGTGGACAGCTGGTACGTGACAGAAATTTTCTGCATCCAAGAAGATGTATAGATTCATATGTACTTATTGTAGTTGTAAGGGGAAGTCTTTATATAGTACAGGATAATACTAAGTATGTAGTTTCAGAGAATCAATATATAATATTAAGAAGCAATACTCTTCATTATGGTTACAATAGTTCAACAGAATATCTTCAATATTATTGGACACATTTTTATGTACCAGAAGGATCATATGTCTGTGATGATGACATGAAAACTTTTGAACATGAAGCTGATGATAATTATATATTACCTGAGTATGGAGATTTAAAATATAGTAAAAGAGTACAGCTTCTGTTTTCACAGCTGTTGGATGAATCATTCAGAAAATCACAGGTTAAGAGTAAGTTTATGGATTACTTTCTAACATGTCTTTTAATGGAGTTATCAGGTGAATTCAAAGAACAGGAGAATAAAGATATATCAGAAGAAATAAGTAATATTAAAAAATGGATTCACAATAACTATAATCAATCTATTACAGTTGCTAAGATTGCAGAATTGTTTCATTATAATCCAGATTACCTGTCAAATATGTTTAAAAAGACAGCCCACATTTCAATAAAGAGATATATTAATGAAGTAAGAATAAATGAAGCTAAGAATATTCTGATATCTACAGAATATTCACTTAAAGAGATAGCATTTCAGTGTGCTTTTAATGATGAAAAATATTTTCTTAAGGTGTTTAAGAAGATAGAGGGAGTATCACCAACAGAATATAAAAAAGCATTTTTTAAGAAAAAGAATGTTTAGAAGCTTTTGAAATATTCTTCCAGTCTTGTAAATGTCTTAGTAAGTGCAATGGCTTCACTTTCGCTTAAGTCTTCTGTGATGTAGTTAATCATATCTTTGTGGAACTTTTTGTGATGATTATATGCAGCAATCCCTTTATCAGTAAGTGATGCATATACAATACGGCGGTCTTTTTCGCCACGTGTTCTGATAACGTATCCTTTTTTAACAAGTCCGTTAATGCCAACTGTAAGCGTACCCATAGTAACACCAAGAGCCTTGGATATGGTACCCATGGTTCCAGGCTCACCTATTCCGATAGCTTCTATAATGTGCATATCGGTCACGGAAATATCCTTGAATTCATCTGTAATTAAAGCTTTTTCCTCTATATTCATAATATCGTTAAACAACGTAACAAGTATAGAGTTTAATGATTCGTAAATGTCCATAAAAGCACTCACCTTCATATAAAATTAACGTAAAAAACTAATTACATTATATATTACAATAAGGGGTAATGCAACAAAATACTACACCTCTTTGAACCATTTTAAACCACTTTTAGTTTCTAATGGTTATAAAATAAGGTGTAGTATTTTGGTATAAATTATGACATAACAGCTTAAGCTATCAATTAATTATTTATTCAATTATCTATTGATTTTTTTAGCTTTTACAGCAAAGGTATAAAGTGTTGCGCTGCTGCAAAGAACAATAAGTAGTGTAAGCCAGAGTGCAATATTACTGTTATCAGCTGTCTTAGGTGTTTCCAGCTTATTGTTTGTAAGCTTCTGTTTTGTTATAAGATATGTTGAGCAGTGATCCTGTTCTACTGTCATATAACCATCATTATCGACTACTGCAGACATCACGCTGATTATTGTTCCATCATCTAAGAGCTGGCTGTAATAAAGTGTCTGGCCAGCATAGGCTTTTCCAACATTTAATTTAATGCTTGCTTTTGCAGGAAGTGCACCAGAATAATTGTATACTATCTTAGATACAAATATATCATCTGTTACAGCTGCAGGTATATTTCCAGCTTCTTTTATATCAGAAGTGATTGCTGTTGAAAAGTCATAGATTGCAACCTGTGATACTTCTGACATAGTTCCTTTGGCAAATGTAAATGTAACATCATTGTTAGACTTGATAATAACATCATTTGTTTTGTTATCTTCTATAATCTTTCGGATTTCATCAACCTTGATTGTTGTGCTGCCGTCGGATACATCTACTATTGTATTATTGGAATCCTGGTCTGGAGCTGATGGCTTCTCATCGCCTGGTTTCTCAGTTGGTTTCTCGGTTGGTTTTTCAGTTGGCTTTTCGGATGGCTTTTCAGATGGGTTGTCTGTTGTACTGTCACCGGCTGATTTAGCTGTAAATGTAAGCTTGTCTGCTATACATTCAACATTATAAAGACTTTCTAATTCTGTTCCGTCATACTTATATCCTTCTGGAGGATTATCATTTCCCCATACAGGATTATATGTTGCCACAGGATTGCTATAATCAACAAGCCATATTTCATCATTGCTTTGTTCATCTACACCAAGCTTTTCAAGCAGCTTACATATTTTATAAAATGATTTTCCGTTTTCATACGCATATGCAGATACATATTTTTCACTGGTAGCTGTATTTATTACAACCTGGCTTGTTCCACCGCTTCCGCCGTCTGACTCATAATATGAAATAGGATTGTCTAATGTGGTTTTAGTATATCCAGCAGGGATATTATCATATTCACCTATCTTGTCAGCATAATATACGTCACCCAGAGCGTTCTTTGTGGTAAGCTTGTATATTGTATAAGTTACTTTCCCAGATTCAACATATGTCAGTTCCTTAATATAATATAATGAAGTATTATCTGCCTCGTTCTTATATACTGTATTAGTTGTATATGGGTCGTACTCATAATACCTGGCATATAATCTTGATATTTCCAGTGGATGTGAAACATTATATGTTACATTTTCCTTTAATGTTCCATTATCTCTGATTGGTTTGTCCGTTAGATTATCGCTTGTATACACTACTGCCTTTGAACCGGAATATATAGTGACATTACATGTGTCTGCGACTGAAAGTACTGAATCAGTTCCCTCCGCAAAGAAGGCTACACCATAATCTCCTGCCCTGTCTGCATTAATAACTAGGGAACCATTGCCACATATATTGATAGAACCGCCCCATGCATCACCATATGAACCTATACCTCCGATTTCATTATCACCAATAAGGTTAATCTTGAAATCATCCCCCATCATATTAGTAGCTATTCCAGCAGTCTTGTTTTTATAATTATTTAATGTAAGTGTATTGGTTTCTCTGTCATAAGACATTCCATCTATGGAATTAGTTTCTTTTGAAGAAAATATAGTAGTACTATCTTCTCCAGTTCTCACATTAATATAAGCATAAGCCCAATCGCCAGTATCACATGGTCCGTTGGCAGCTTTTACCGGTGGTGCGGCATATAAAACTGCGGATGATACTGCGAGTACGACTGCTCCAGCTAATGCGGCGATTTTTTTGATATGCCATTTTTTGTTTTTCACCATAAATCATTCCTCCTGTTTCTTGATAATAATTCTCATTTATTTATTTATTTATTTATTTGTTTATTTCTGTGCAAAATCTGTGCAAAAATCTGTATTTCACACAAAGCTCCCAGAATTAAAAGAGCGTATAATATTACGTACATATCAGCTGTATATGTTGTTAATACTATATATAACATTATCAAAAAAGTATATAAGGGAAGTCCGCCAATATGCTAAAACAGCGTGGCGGAGTTCCGCCACGCTGCCTAAAACTGAAAAATAGATGATATAAAAACATATAAATATTAAAAGAATTATTTGTTATAAAGATTAACAAGTCCAACTCGTGATTTAATACCGGTTTTTTCATAAATAGCTGAAATATATCGTTCAAGGGTACGCCTTGATACGTGCATATGTTCTGAAATAGTCTGGATATTATCTTCAGTAGTAACCAGGTAGTTAAATACTTCATTTTCTCTTTCAGTAAAAGAGTATTTTTCTGCTAATATTTGCAGCTTGTCATGTTCATTTGCAGCTTCATCTGTACGCATAGTAAACTGTTGTATAAAATAATATTTTTCAAATGTATATACAACTGAAATAATACTTACCAGAACAAATAAAACAAGTATAAGAATAATCTTTAAAAGATTATTATCAGATGAAAGCAGCTGTAAAACAAAGCCGGCAATAACAGCAGCTGTAATATTGTTAACAGCACGTCCCATTCCTGCCCAAAGCTCAGGGATTCGGACATACCAGGAAAGCTCCATGAATTCTGATGTAAAGAAAACAGCAAAAAATCCAGCGGACAGATAGAAAACAATAAGTACAGCTGTAAAAGGCTTGGAAAATTCAAGCAGCACAATACACATGGTTGAAAGAATCATTATGCAGTACATTATGATTCCGGTATATTTTCTATTGTTAATGTCGAATATAAAGCCGGCAGCAAGGCCACTGAGAGGCAGCAGAATTCTGGCACCCTGCCCAATATCAATGCTTCCATCAGAATGGATAAGCGTTACTGCACTATCAAGAGTGCTGAATAAGCATGCCATCAGCATTACAAGGGCTACAATACTAATAAATAATGGAATGTAATGTTTATTTCCCTTTATTATATTTTTATCTGTTTTCTTATCTGTTATTTTACCTATATTTTTATCTACATTATTGTCTGTATTTTTTTCGATTATATTGTCAGTAGTATCTTTGCTGGTGTTATACCAGCTATACCGGTTAAAAATATGTTCATTCCATATTAACAAGATAAAAAGCATCACCATAGATGCTGACAATATAACAAGCTGTATGATCTTTATATGAATAGCATTATGGTTTATAAACTGAAGCAGGATGCCAAAAAAATATGAGATTCCGACAGTTTTTGCCAAATGACGGTTTTTAATCATACATGCAGATACATAGTATACATTACTTCCAACAAGACCAAGAAGTATAAAAAGAATAATTCCTCCGTGAAATATATATTCAAATGACTTACTGCATGTAATGAGTATTGTAAAAAAAACAGAGAGCAAGGCTGCTAAAATCATCAGAATGTTTTGAAGCCTCCTGCTTAAGAAATGTTTAAGCAGAGGATATAATAAAAAACCAGCTGTACTGACACCAAGTACATAATTCTGTGAAAGAGTGGCTTTTTGTTCTGATACAAGAAGAGAAAGCTCATTTACAAACATATATTCAACACTTAAAAAAATAAATGTAAATAATCCCATTAAAACAATAGCATAGATATGTGGCAGACTGGTTAATGTTTTAATTCCGCCACATTTTACAGTGTCCTTCTGAGGTGAATTCATATAATAATCTCCATTCTTGCGCTGCTTCTTTGCGCATCTCAAGTTTGTGCGAAGCACAAATCTTGCGTGTGAAAAATCTTATTTTTCACACTAATCCCTATATATGATGATAATTGTGTGGATTGCAAAGCAATCAACGAATTCATATGTGTTATAAAATTATATATTTGAAAGTGGGTTAAGTCAATGACGGTTACAGGAAGGTAAGATTGTCAGTCATAGGGAGACTGAATTGTAAAAATATATCAGCGAATGCAAAGGCACTTCTTGATGCAGGAAATGCACTTAAGGAGGTTGCTGATAAGACAAATGGAACAATGGATAAGGTGAGAACGGCTGTAACAATGATTGTTGATAATTCAAACGATTAGGCCTCAGATACACTTGAAAAGCTGAGCGTAATTAACGGTGATGTTGAACGTATAATAAATGATGTTAAGGAACGGACTATCAGGACTAACAATTCAGTACAGAAAATACAGGATTCTACAAAGGCGGTTGAACTTATAAAGCAGATGTAGGCTAAAAATACAGTTTGCATTTTTATTGGCTGCGTAGTATCATTTAATGGAGTATTATTTTTTGGACAGAGCAATAAATATAGTTTATTGTTAATGCATATAAAATATTACTTATATTAGGTTTAATAGTTTAATGATAGATGGAGGCACATATGAAGTTCATAGCAATTGGCGAATTGATGTTAAGATTATCACCACCGAACTATGAGAAGATAGTTACAACTCACAATTTCATCGTTAATTATGGTGGAGCAGAGGCGAATGTAGCAGTTTCCTTAGCTAATCTTGGTGTTGACTCAACATTTTTTACTGTATTACCTAATACAGATCTTGGTAAGTCTTGTATTAACTACCTTAAGGCTAATGATGTACATACTAAGCATATTATTAAGGCTGACGGAAGAATGGGACTTTACTATCTTGAGGAGGGCGTCTCAGTAAGACCTTCACAGGTAATATATGATAGAGGAAGCTCAGCGTTTGCTGAATATGATTATAAGGATGTAGACTTTGAGAATATTTTAAAGGATTATGACTGGTTACACTTAAGCGGTATCACACCTGCACTTTCATATAACTGCCGCCGTCTTATAGATAAGGCTATTAAGGCAGCTAAGAAGCTTGGGCTTACAGTAAGCTTTGATCCTAACTTCAGAAGTACATTATGGTCTTTTGAAACTGCAAGGGATGTACTCAGCAGATATCTTCCATATGTAGATGTACTTATTGGCATAGAACCTATTCATGTATACAATGAAGATGGAACAGATGTTAAGGATGGTCTTACTATGGATCCTTCCTTTGAGGATATGGACAGAGTGTTTAAGGCTATTGATAAGCAGTATCATATGAAAGCAATTGCAAGAACAGTACGTTATGTACACTCAGGAAGTAATAACTCTCTTAAGGCCTTTTATTATGCTGATGGACAGACCTATGAGAGTAAGACTCTTAACTTTGAGATAGTGGACCGAGTTGGTGGTGGAGATGCGTTTTCTTCAGGTCTTATCTATGCACTTATGCAGAATGACTGGAAGCATGAGGATATTGTCAACTTTGCAGTTGCATCTTCAGTAATGAAGCACGCTATACGTGGCGATACTAACATCACAAGCGTAGATCAGATAAAGAGACTTATGAATAACGCTTCATTTGATGTGCAAAGATAATGAGAGTAAGTCGTTAGTCATATAGGAGGAAGGTCTAAGGAAAATCCGTACTTACATAATGATTTTCCCTAGACCTTTTCATATGAGGCTGATAACAGAAAGATTATAGTTAATTTACCGGAGGATATATGAAAAAGATAAAAGAACTTATGCCGGAGGCATATGATTTTAATGGAAAGCTTTCATTAAAACAGGCGATACCACTTGGACTTCAGCACGTTATGGCGATGTTTGTAGGAAATCTTACACCGTTGCTTATTATTACAGGAGCATGTGGTATTGGTGCAGGAAGCGAGTATGCATCCATTCAGGTTGCACTTTTACAGAATGCTATGATCATAGCTGGTATTGTAACGCTTATACAGTTATTTTCAGTAGGACCTGTTGGAGGAAAGGTGCCTATTATTATGGGTACAAGCTCTGGATTCATCGGAGTGTTCAGCAGTGTAACAAAGGTTATGGGTGGCGGAATATTAGCCTATGGTGCTATTATGGGAGCCTCTATTATAGGTGGTCTTTTTGAAACAGTGCTTGGTGCATTTATTAAGCCGTTAAGAAGATTTTTCCCATCAGTTGTAACAGGAACTGTCGTGCTTTCTATTGGATTGTCACTTATTTCTGTTGGTATTAATTCATTCGGTGGTGGAAATGGAGCTAAAGACTTTGGCTCATTAGAGAATCTGTTTCTGGCATTTGTTGTGCTTATTGTTATATTATTCGTTAAGCACTGGACAAAGGGGTATCTTAGTTCATCATCTATACTGATTGGAATTATAGTTGGTTATATTGTAGCAGTTATTATGGGCTGTGTGCTTCCACATACAGCAGTTACTGCTGATGGAGTTGAATATACTAAGTCATGGGTACTCAACTGGAATAAGGTTGCAGAAGCTAAGTGGATTGCGATTCCTAAGTTCATGCCAGTTAAGCCAGTGTTTGACTTAAGAGCAATACTTCCTGTGCTTGTTATGTTTGTTGTAACAGCAGTAGAAACTGTTGGAGATATATCAGGTGTTATGGTTGGTGGAGTAGGAAGAGAAGCGACAGATAAAGAACTTTCAGGCGGAGTTATGTGTGATGGTTTAGGTTCATCGCTTGCAGCACTTTTCGGTGTGCTTCCTAATACATCATTCAGCCAGAATGTTGGCCTTGTTGCAATGACTAAGGTTGTTAACAGAATTGCACTTGCATCTGGTGCTGTATTCCTTATATTATGTGGTCTTATTCCTAAGCTTGGAGCCTTGATATCAATCATGCCACAGTCAGTACTTGGTGGTGCGGCAGTTATGATGTTCTCATCAATTATTGTAAGTGGTATCCAGCTTATCACTAAGGAGCCGCTTGATGCAAGAAGGCTTTCTATTGTATCGGTTGCACTTGGTGTAGGCTATGGTATGGGTGTAAGCCCTGCAATCCTTGCACATACACCACAGGCTGTACAGCTTATGTTTGGTGAGTCTGGTATTGTTCCAGCAGCATTTGTAGCGATATTACTTAACATAATTCTTCCTAAGAATAAAGCTGAGGAAACGGTTAAAGAAGTTGTTTCAGAAGAAGCAGCAACAATAAAAGAAAAGGCTGTAACTAAATAAAGTACAGCAATTAGCGAAGATACCGGGAAAGACGAATAAGGTCGTTTCCAGTATCAATATCAAATAATTCATATTCATCCTGTGCAGGAACTAAAACAACCTGTGCAGGATGTTTTTTTGCAATAAAACCGCCACCCTTGCCCTGTGGAAGATTCATCAGTTCATCATAATAGCTGGCTGGGAATATTACAGGAGCACCAGGAGTTCCATTAAAAGCAAGACGGCATATCTTACTATTATTATTGAAATAATTATTATTGGCATTGCTGGATTTATCTGTGCTGTTACAAGCAAAATAACTGCTGTTGTAGTAAATAAATAAAAGACACAGCAGCTGAAGGCTTGTCTTAGTGATAAGCGGCTGGTCTGATGGAAGAAATAATATCCCTTGGGTGCAGCAGCTTTTGTGTCTGTGGGTTTCCTTTAGAATATGTGAAACACCAAGACGCACCATATCATTTCTGTAAGGCATATTGTGTTTAATGCAATGTATATGTTCCCGTTCACATATCTGTACAAGCTCATCATGACGGGTTACGGCAAGAGTTTCACAAAAGTCTACGAAACGGCTTATATTTATCGCATTTTCAAATAGAGTGTTGTTGTTGAAGGAGGCTAAAAGCTTGTTGGTACCGAATCTTTTTGACATACCGGATGCCATAATAATGCACGAAATAGAGCTGAATATATTATCAATATCGATTAAAAGTACATCAGCTCTGCTTTTAATACTGTCAAGAAATTCTGTGGATTGTTTTCTGATGACAGCTAATACGCGTGAGTTATCAAGAAGACTTTTAATGTTCTCCTGAAAAGGGATACAGGAGCTTTCCAGATAACCAAGCTCGTCAACAACAAATACACTATCAGCAGAGGTCATAAGAT
>ENA-OPCP01001351-OPCP01001351.1-human-gut-metagenome-genome-assembly--contig:-NODE-1351-length-15751-cov-2.343272_pt1 | contig 15751 bp, 19 predicted proteins | sample MGYA00241563_ERZ501477 | MGnify/ENA primary metagenome ERZ501477 (study PRJEB25962, sample SAMEA2042572) | human gut metagenome | biome: human gut; feature: human-associated habitat; material: faeces... | reverse complement strand
CGCTCTACGATGCCGGAATGAATACGCGAACGCCGGCATAGTTGATGATAACGCCGCCCTTGACAGATGCACTGACAGTGCCTTCCAGAACAGCTTCCTCATCCTTGGCCTTGATGATCTCCTCAAAGCCCTTCATCTCGTCGACCTTCTTCTTGGACAGGGTAACGATACCTTCCTGATCGTTGATCTTGGTAACGATCAGATCCAGAACATCGCCGACAGCGACAACGTCAGACGGCTTCTTGGATGCGTCGTCTGTCAGTTCGCTGCGAGGAACATAACCGGTGTGCTTGGTGCCGACATCGACGATTGCTTCAGAATCGTTGACAGAGCAAACGGTACCCTTTACCTTCTCTCCCGTATGTATTTTTTTGAAGGACTGATCCAGAGCTTCTGCGAAGTTGATATCCTCCTCCACGGCGTTGTTATCCATGATTTCAGTCATAGTTTGTTGAACCTCCTTAATGATATGTGCCGGTGTGGACGCGCCGGCGGTAATGCCGATCTTCTCGGCGTTACCAAGGTCTAAAGTGTAAAGCTCATCCGAATTCTCAATATGATAAGACCTACAGTTTCTGTTGCAGACATGATACAGCTTCACGGTGTTGGAACTGTGTCTGCCGCCCACAATAATCATTAAATCTGACTTGCGAGAGAGTTTGTCTGCGTCGGACTGCCGCACCTGTGTGGCGTGGCAGATTGTATCGTAAACCATAATATTCGGGTTGTCCTTGGGAAGAGCTTCTAAACACTTTTCCCATACTAATATATTATACGTTGTTTGTGCAACAATTGCAAGTCTTTTGCGAGAATTCACTAAATTTTTTTGAAAAAAATTGTTTAACGCTTCTTCACTTTCAAAAACAAAGCAATTGCCTTTACAATGCCCCACAATTGCGGCAACTTCCGGATGATTGGCATCTCCGGCGATCAAAATAAAATCGCCGGCTCGGGTGTGTTCTTCCACGATCCGGTGGATCTTCGCCACAAAGGGACAGGTGGCATCGACATAGGGATTTCCAGCCTGTTCCAGCTGGTCAAAATCCCTCTTCCAGATGTGATGCGCAGGCTTGCGTTCCAACGCTAAGTTGTATTGCTCCAGCTCATTATAGCACAACTTGAGCCGTTTTTGCATATTTTCAGAAATATTTTGTTGTAAATTTTGCAAAATATTCCATTGTTCTTCCCGGTCCGGCACCGCAAGCTCTGCCGCTGCCGAGGGCGTCGGGGCTCTCTGGTCTGCCACGAAGTCCAGGATCGTGTAGTCAATCTCGTGTCCAATGGCGCTGATCAGCGGTGTTTTGCAGGCAAAGGCTGCCCGCGCGATCACCTCAGCGTTGAACACCCACAAATCCTCCCGGCTGCCGCCGCCGCGGGCCACGATGATCACATCTGCCCTGCCGCTGCGGTCCAGCGTTCGGATGGCCGCCGCAATCTGCGGAGCCGCTTCAAACCCCTGCACCATGACCGGGCAGAGCAGCAGCCGGATACCCGGCCAGCGGCGGCTGATCACATTTCGGATGTCCTGTAAAGCCGCGCCGGTCTTGCTGGTCACCAGCCCAATGCATCGGGGATATTGCGGCAGCGGCTTTTTGTGTGCCGCATCAAACAGGCCCTCCTGTTCCAGCCGGGCCTTGAGCTGCTCCAATGCCAGCTGTGCTGCACCGATTCCGTCCGGGAACATCTCATTGACATACAACTGGAATGCGCCATCCCGCTCATAGAGCGTTGCACGGCAGCGCACGACCACACGCATCCCCTCTTCCGGACGGAACGCAAGCCGCCGCGCATCCGAGCGGAACATCACCGCTTTTACGCTGGCCTGCTCATCCCGCAGGGTGAAATAGCAATGCCCGCTGCGCGCGTTCTGCACAAAATTTGCCACCTCGCCGCGCAATGCCAGATCAAACAATCGGTCGTTTGCATCAAAAAGAGATTTGACATAGCGGTTCAGCGCCGAAACCGTGATCACTTCAGCCATAAACCGGCCTCCCGTGCCGCAAGAATGGACACGCCAATGGCATTGTCACTGGAATACTGTCCCGGCACAAAATACACCTGAGGCAGGCGTTTCTGCACCCATTGGCGGATCACATCGCTGCTCATCACGCCGCCGGCGCATACCACCGGCAGACCCGGGTATTCCTTCTGCGCAGCCTTTGTCATTTTGACCACCGTATCGGCCACACAGAGCAGGCAGTACTTGCACACATATTCCGGGCTTTTGCCCGCAGCAAGCAGGGCATTGCACTGGTTTTCCAGGCCGGAAAGGCTGCACTGCATGCCCCTCACGCTAGATTTCGGCCGGATCTCTTCCGGGCACGCTGCAGCAAGGCGAGACACCTCTGCACCCGCCGGGAAGGCAAACCCGAGCTTGACGCCCACGCGGTCCACAGCCTGTCCGGCGTAAAGGTCCGTGCTAGTGCCAAGTTGGGTGATCGTGCGTACCTCATCACACAGCAGCAAATCCGTCGTGCCGCCGGAAATATGAAACAGCAGGACTTTCTGCGTAAAAAGGTCTGCGCCGCGGGCTGCGAACAGCGCCGCAGCGGCATGGCCCTGCTGGTGGGTCGTATAAACCAGCGGGATGCTCCGCGCCGCTGCAAATGCCGTCGCCGCGTTCACACCGGCCAGAAAGCACGGCATATAACTGCCCTCTGCCGGGCGCGGCTTCTGGGAGACACCCACAGCGTCGATGCGGGTCAGATCAAACTCCTGCGCAAGCTCGTGCAGCATTTCCGGCAGTGCCGTGGTGTGGTGGAACAGTGCATCGCTCTGCCGCAGGCCCAGCTGCCCGGGTTTGACCGGAAGAAACCGCTTTTTTGCACAAACAACCTCTCCGGCTGTATCAAAAACTGCCAGAGAGGTTGCATAGTTGCTTGTATCGACCCCGAGCGTATAACGGCTCACTGTTCAGCCGGCTCCACAGCGGCTTCTTCATTCAGGCCGTGATCCCGTGCCACTGCGCCGAGCAGGCCGTTCACAAACTGATAGTCCTCATCGGCACCATACTTTTTGGTCAGCTCCACTGCCTCGTTGATGGCAACGCCGGGCTTGTTCTCGCCGCCGAACAGCATCTCTGCAATGGCCAGGCGCAGCACGGTCAGGCTGACGCGCGGCAGACGCTCCATGGTCCAGTTGCGCAGATGAGCGCGGATCTCGTCATCCACCTCTGCGGAGTGGTCGTAATAAGCATTCAGCAGCAGCTTGCTGAAGCCATCCACCGGGTGCTCTTCGTCGTTTTCCGCATGGTTGGTCAGAGCCTCTGCCAGCGGGACGTCGCCAAAGGTCTGCGAAAATGCCAGCAAAAATGCATTCTCGCGAGCTTCTCTACGGGGCAAAATGTTTTCCATAATATTCCTTTCATAACAGGAGCTCTCCCCGCCGGGAAACCCCGGCAGAGAGAACGCGTTCTATCCATTCTTTTGTACGGCTGCAAGTGCTCTTACTGCTCCGCAGCAAGACCTGCGATCACCAGATTCACACGGCTCACCGTGACACTGGTCATGTTCTGCACGGCCGACTTGACATTTTCCTGCACCTTTTCCGCCACTGCAGGGATGCGTGCGCCGGACGCCATGATCAGATGCAGCGTAAGCTCTGCCGTGCCGTCGCGCATTTCCACGGCCACCGGCGGCTGGATGCTGGCTTCCAGCAGATCCTTCAGCTTTTTGTTCTGGGTCCCGCAGGAAACTTCTGCCACGCCTTCCACTTCCAGCGCAGCGCACCGTGCGATCTTTGCAATGACTTCGGTCGAAATCTGAAGGCTGCCGCCCTGAAGATCCATATTCTGTAAATCCATTGTGCTGTCCTCCATTGAAAAGCAGCAGAACTGCCGCTTTTTTTCGGTTCAAAACGGCTTTGCAGCTGCCGCCGCCGAATGGCCGGGCAGCACACCGTTCCTGTTTTCTGATGGTGTTATTATACCATCAATGCGGGGTTGATTTCAATACTTGTTTGGAAAACTCTGTCGGACCACACAACGGGTTCTTTTTCCAGCCCGGTTCCTTCCGGTCGGAGGGAAACACTTTTTATTTTACTTCCACCACCGTGATGTTCTGGGCCGTCACACTGCTCTTGCTGAGCACGACGTCCCGAATCTGCGCCACCTGCGCCGCCGTCAGCGGGTCACCGGATGTCATGACGGTCAGATCGGCGCGGCCGGACTGCAGAAAGCACAGGCAGTCCGCAAAGCCCTTGGCTTTGATGAGGGTCTCGATCTCATTTTCGGCGTGCAGATCTTCCAACCCGGCTGTCAGCTGGGCGGTGCAGTCCTTCTTTTCCTCCGCAGAGAGCGAAGAGGACTTCATGGTTTTTTGCAGGGTGTCCATGGCTTCATCGTGCGCCTTTTCCCGTTTCAGGCGTGCCTCTTCAAAGAACTTTGCGCCGCTGTCGCTTGCCACGCTGACCAGCTGTGCTTCCCCATAGTTTTTGTTCGCGGCCGACACTGTTTCGGCTTCCGTGGGCAGGCCGTCCAGGACCGTGTCCGACTGCGCAGGCTCGGCCGAAACGACCTGGGCTTCCTCGTCCGCTGCAATGCCGGTATCGGTGCGGGCATACTGCCAGTTCAGATAAACGGCAATGACAAGGGCAGCGGCCAGCGTAAGCGCGGTCACCCGCCGGGTATTTCTGGAAAGTGCTCTCATCTTGAATCCTCCTTGTTCTGGGTCAGATCATGGCTTGCGCTGTTCTACACAGATCCGGTTGGATGGCAGATCCAGCAGCGCTCCCACCATCTCCGTGATGCGTGCTGCCACGCGGACATCTCCCCCGCCGTCGCACAGCACGGCCACGCCGCGGATCTGCGGCTGATAGATCGTCTCTGCCAGGGCGGAGCCATCTTCCAGCAGAACATGCGTCTGCTGTTCCTGCATCTGCCCGGACTGCGTATCCAGTGCATAGATCGTTTCCTCCCCCGTTTCCAGTGTGAGCATCACCGTCGTCTTTCCCGCTCCGTCCATCTGAGCGATCAGTGTTTCAAGCCGGTTTTCCAGCTGGGTCTGATACGCGGCGATTTCCTGTGGGGCTGTGCTGGCGGCAGCAGACTTCGTCCCGGTCGGCATCAACTCCGACAGCAGCAACAGCAGCATGGCCACCCCGCCAATGAGCACCGCAAGTCTTGTGCGCCCCTGCGGGCCTTTGCATCCCTGAAGAACAGTTGTGATCGTTGCTTTTTTCATGGTTCCGCCTCTTCCGCTGCGGTGACAGCGTCGGTGCTAAGTTCTTTTTGCAGAAGCTGCACAAGCTGTGTCTGTACCTGTGCCGGGCTGTCCGGCGGCATCCACAGGATCGCGCGAGCTGCGCGGATGCCGTCCGGCGTCTGTTCCAATTCCGTTTCCACCCGGACCGGGATGCCTGTCTGTGCCTCGCATTCCTCTGCCAACATCTCATTCAAGCGCTTCGCCGCCTCCGTGAGGATCGTGGTTTCCACGCCCTCGATGGAGGCAGATGCCTGCACCGGCTGAAGCCACTGTGCGGTCCGTGCAGGCAGTGCAGAAATTGCACGGAGCAGAACTGTTAGAATATATAGCCCCGCAACCACTTTTATGCATCGGCGCGCCCAGCCCGCTTCCACCAGCTGCACTAGCAGCTCCGTGCAGACACATGCAAGGCAGAATGCCGTTACGACCCGCATTTCACCCTCCGTTCATCATTGTCATCAACGCGACACCGACCATTGTCAGCGAAAAGAACAGTGCTGTGACCGCCGCCATGCACCGGACCGCCTCCGTCAGACAGGCAAACAGCGCCTGGCACCGGTCGATGCCGGCAAAGCTGCACAGAAGCCTGCACCCGGACAGAACTGCCAGGTGGAACAACAGTCCCAGATACAGCGGAACAAATTCCGCGCCAAGGATCACCAGTGCCGCGATTCCAAGAGAGTTTTTGAGCAGCTGCAACCCGGCCAATACGGTATCGGCCGCACCGCTCAACGCCTGCCCGATCACCGGGACACTGCCCGTCAGCATCTGGCCCAGACGGGATGTCGTGTGGTCCAATTGCAGTGTGATCACTCGCTGTACGCCAAGCAGAAGCGCAAACAGTTTTCCGCCCGCCGAAATGCTTTTTCGCAGCAGCTGCCCGCTCATCCTGCAGGCTTCCGGGAGACCCGTCTGCGCGTGGATGCAGCAGGCCATGCTGATGGCCAGATAGCTTTGCAGCAGCGGCCGGATGCACAGCGCGATCCCCTGTGCCAGCAGAGCCAGCACGCTCAGCAGAAATCCGCTGGCCACAGCTCCGGCGTTTCCCTCTCCACCTGCCGTCAGGACTGCGCCGCACACCGGCAGAAATCCCGTGAGGAACAGCCGCCAGCTGTCCATGCGTTCACCGATAGACTGTGCCAGTGTCAGCAGATCACCCCAGATGAGCACCCCGCAGCCACCGGCTGCCGCAAGGTCCAGCAAGGTACCGTCCGCTGCATCGCCAACGAGAAATGACAAAGCTGTGAGCAGCAGCAGAAACAGCAAAAGATCTGCGTAGCTGTGCAGGGTATCGACCAGAAGCTGCACGGGTGAGCCCGGCAGCAGGCTCAGCAATGCCGACACCGGGTCCCGGGCAAAATCCGCTGCACCCTGTGCACTTTGGGTCAGGTAGGGCTGCCACAATTCCCGGCCGGGCAGGCTTTCCAGCGCGAAAGCCCGCACCGTTCCAAAAGGCATTGCGGCCAGAAACACCAACCCTGCCAGAAACCCCCGGTATTTTTTGCCGCTCATCCTGCCAGCCCCCAGATCCGTTGACACACTTCTTCCAGCAGTGGGAACACTGCCGCCAGCACCAGACAGCGGCCCGCAAGCCCTGCACACCAGCCAAGTGCCTCAGCCCCGCTCTCCTTGCAGAGGGTACGGGTATAGTCGGCAAGCAACAGGATGCCCGTGCTGCGCAGCAGGCATTGGAACGCCTGCTTGTCCGTTTGCTGTCCCAGCAGCGCGACACCCTCCAGAACACTGCGGAAGGTGCCGCCCAGCCGCACCAGCAGAAGGACGATCGCTCCCAGTGAAAGCAGGAGCGCATAGGCCGGAAGCTCCTTTTGCAAAAGTGCATGCATCGCTGCCAGCACTGCCACCAGCCCCAGCGTGACCCAGGCGGAACTCACAGCGAAAACAGCGCCTTGATGGTAACAAACAGGGTGCTGATCTGCTTGACCAGAATGGACAGGACCACCACAAGGCCGGCAAGGGTCGTCATCATGGCCTGATCCTCCCGCCCGGAGCGGATCAAGAGCTGATTGAGCACCGCCACAATGATGCCGATGGCTGCAATTTTGAACACCAGATCAATTTCCATCTGCGCTGTTTCCTCCAAGATTTCCGAATTCAGATGAGCAGCAGTGCCATTGCCATCCCGGCTGCAAGGCCCAGTTTGCGGGGCAGACCGGCCTGCCGCCGGGCAGCGTGTTCTGCCGTTTGCTGCAAAGCCTGCAGGCGGGCCCGGTAGTAGTCCAGCTGTTCGCACTCCTGCTGCGCTTCCGCACGGCCAAGGCCGGACATGCACGTCCGGAAGCACTGCTGTTCTTCCCGCGTCAGGCCCTCCGGCGGTGGGGCCTCCTGTAAGCAGCGGGCGCCGGATTCCAGTATGCCTTCCCGGCAGAGCTCTGCGTAAAGCTGCTGCAGGTCTGCCCGGCGGAACGCGACCTCCTGCCGGATGCGTTCCAGAAGCGCAAGGCATTTCTGCAATGCAGCAAGGTGCTGTACCGTACGGACCTGTATGGCATCCCCGGCCAGCCAGCCGCACAACGGAAACAGCAGAGCACCCAGAATGTGCAGCATCATAGCAGCGGAAGCTGCCGGATCTCCCGGATCCGGCCCGGTGCACAGCGTCCTTCCAGCAGGACAAGAAACCGCAGTGCTCCCTGCTGCTGTAAAACCCGCACCTGCGGCCTTTGCAGAGCGTCCTCCAGTGTGGCGGCATGGACGCTGGCCACAAACTCCACCCCGCTGAAAAAGCCCTGTTCCAGTGCGGTGACCTCGGTCAGGTCCCCCAGCTCGTCCAGCAGGATCACCTGCGGAGCCAGCGTCCGCAGCGCCATCTGGACCGCACGGCCTTTGGGCAGGCCGCTGATGCAGTCAAGGGCATCACCATTCTGCCGCTCTGGCGGAAAAAGTTCCCCTCGCTCGTCGATCACAGCCACGGCCCGTTTCTGTGCAGCCAGTTCCCGGGCGATCTGCCGCAGAAGGGTGGTCTTGCCGCTGTCCGGTTCTCCCACCAGCAGTGCCCCGATGAAATGTCCCTGCAAAAGGGTGCACAGCTCCGCCGGAAGTTCCGTACAAATTGGACGCGCAATGCGGAAATTCAGCGACAAAAGACGCTGCAGCACAACATCTTCCGGGCCGCGCAATACGAACCGACCGCCCACCCCCACACGGCAGCCGGATGCCGTGGTCAGGTAGCCCTGCGCCAGTTCGGCCTGATGGGTATGTACTGAACCGCCGCAGAGCACATAAAGGATCTCGTCCATCTGCAGGGCATCCAGCGTCCTGCCGCGCAGGGTCTGCGGGCATTCCGGCAGCTCGTCCAACGTCGTCTGCTGCCCGGCAATGGACAGGCAAATTCCACAGCCTGTCCGCAGCCGCAGTTCGTGCACTTTTTCGGCGGTATTCTGCGGCAGCCGGGCCAGCGGCTGCGCCAGCCATGCAGGCAACAGACGGATCGCGCGGTAATACTCGTCCACAATGGGCACTTCCTTTCAACGAAACTTGTGTTACCAGTGTATGCAGCCCCTACCCGCTTAGAACCGCACACAAACAAAAAAGCCCCTGCGGCCCGAAACGCCGCAGAGGCTATGCAAAATTGTAATTATTCTTCTTTGAGCAGATCAAGGAATTCGGCTTCGGTCAGCACCGGAACGCCCAACGCCTGCGCTTTGGTCAGCTTAGAACCGGCTGCTGTACCGGCGACCACATAGGAAGTCTTTTTGGAGACCGATCCGCTGGCCTTGCCGCCGTTTTTGACGATGAGGGCTTCTGCCTCGTTGCGGGAGAGTGTTTCCAGCGTACCGGTAACCACCAGCGTTTTACCGGCCAGCTTGTCGCCCTTGGGCTCACCCTTCCACTGCATGTTGACCCCGGCATCTGCCAGACGGTGTACAAGGTCTGTGGTGCCTTCCTTCGCAAAGAATTCCACTACGCTCTGGGCCATCACACCACCAAAACCGTCGATCTCGCTGATGGCAGCGGCATCTGCTTCCCGGATAGCCTGCAACGAACCGAAATGTTCTGCCAGCAATGCCGCCGCCTTGTCGCCGATGTTGCGAATGCCAAAGCCAAACAGCAGCTTGTCCAGATTGTTCTCTTTTGAGCGCTGGATAGTGTTCAGCAGATTGTCCGCGCTTTTCTCCTTGAATTTGTCCAGCGTCAGCAGCTGTTCACGGGTGAGGGTGTAGATATCCGCCGCCGAGTGCACCACGCCTTTTTCCACCAGCTGTGTTGCCACAGCCGTGCCCAGGCCGTCGATGTCCATGGCGTCGCGGGAGGCAAAATGGATGATATTGCGCAGAGCCTGTGCCGGGCATTCCGGGTTCACGCAGCGCAGGGCAGCCTCGTCCTCCAGATGCACCACCGGTGCGCCGCAGGACGGGCAGACCGTCGGCATCTCATAGGGCTGAGCGTCCTCGGCGTGGCGGGTGACCCCGATCACTTCCGGGATGATATCGCCGGCCTTGCGCACCTGAATAGTGTCCCCGATGCACAGACCAAATTGCCGGATAAAGTCCTCATTATGGAGGGTGGCGCGTGCCACGGTCGTGCCGGCCAGAAAGACCGGATCAAAGCAGGCCGTGGGGGTCAGGACACCGGTGCGGCCCACGGCCACCTCGATGCTGCGCAGGATGGTTTCCTTGACCTCCGGCGGGTACTTGAAGGCGATGGCCCAGCGCGGGAATTTGTTGGTGGAACCCATCTGTTCCCGCTGGGCAAAATCGTTTACCTTGATGACCGCACCGTCCATATCAAAATCCAGCTTGGAACGGTTCTGTCCGATCTGCTCGATCTCCGCAATAGCCTGCTCGATGTCGTGCACCACATGGTAGCGCGGCGAGACCGGCAGACCGAGGCTCTTGAGGTAGTCCAGACTGTCCGAATGGCGGGTCAGTTCCTTACCGCGGATCTGCTGGACGTTGAACACAAACAGGCTCAACTCCCGCTGGGCGGTGATCTTGGGGTCCTTCTGGCGCAGGGAGCCCGCCGCGGCGTTGCGGGGGTTTTTAAAGGGCTGCTTATCGTTCAGTTCCTGCTCCTCCACCAGCTGTTCAAAGGCTGCGTGGGGCATATAGACCTCGCCGCGCACCTCCAGAAATTCCGGTGCGTTCAGCAGTTTCTTGGGAATATCCTTGATGGTGGCCAGGTTTTTGGTCACATCCTCGCCCACTATGCCGTCACCACGGGTTGAACCACGCACAAAAGCGCCGTTTTCATACTCAAGGCTTACGGAAAGACCGTCAATTTTCACTTCAACCACATAACGGGGAGAAATACCCTCACCCCGCACTCGACGGTCGAAATCCCGCAGCTCCTCATAGGAAAACGCATCCTGAAGGCTTTCCATTTTTACCGCATGGGTCACCTTGGGCAGCTTGCTGCTGGCCGTGCCGCCTACCTTCTGGGTAGGCGACGATGCCGTGACCAGCTGCGGAAACTGTGCTTCCAATTCTTTCAGTTCCCGGGTCAGAGCATCATACTCAAAATCTTCAAGCTCCGGGGCATCCTGGTCATAGTAAAGCCGATTGTTTTTCTCGATCACAGCGCGCAATTCTTCCACGCGCTTTTTTGCCTGTTCCAACTCCAAAAGTTCCACTCTCCCGCTATCCGGTTTCTCCCGCGCTGCCGTCCGGCACTACCGCCTGAAAATGCATCGCAGAAAACTATTTTGATTATAACACATCCAGCCGCGCTCTGCAAAGAGAAAGCGGATACAATTTGTATAAGTGCTTTGAAATCTGCATATGTAATCGTTTTCAATCATCACTGCGGATTGATTTAAAATCAACACGTGGAGATACTCTTTGTTTATTCTTTTGATAAAGCAACGTATTATCGTGTAATTTCTCCACATTCATGACGAGTGAATCGTCCTGTGGTATCGTTAAGCCGCCAGCCAAAACACACAGAAAGGGCAACGCATTCGTCGTGAATGCTTTAGGCCTTGTCCCCCCCCGGCATCGTCCTCATGATGGTCGTGTTCAGTTCGTCACCACGGCAAAGAAAGCCGGTATGGATGAGCATGTCATTAAAAAGATTGTCGGCCACTGTATTGATGATGTTGCCGAAAAGTCGTATACTAAAAGAGGCATTGAGTGGATTCGTCACTTCATGCAATGCATCGTACCATCCTAGATTTTGTACTATTATTTTAGGAGAAAAGCTGTTCCGATTTGTGAATTAAGTATCATACCGTTTCAAGAGGAGATCAAGCTGCCATGGATTGGGAAACATTAAGATCAAGCTGTCTTGCCTGCACCCGCTGCGAGCTGTGCAAGACCCGCACCAATGTGGTGTTCGGTCAGGGTGTGGAAGATGCCGAAGTTCTGTTTGTGGGCGAAGGCCCCGGCCAGAATGAGGATGAGCAGGGTCTGCCCTTTGTGGGGTGCAGCGGCCAGCTGCTGGACAAATATCTGTTTGCCATCGACCTTGACCGCACGAAGAACTGCTATATTGCAAACATCGTCAAATGCCGCCCGCCGCAGAACCGTGACCCTCAGCCTGCTGAGAGCGAAGCCTGTATGCCCTGGCTGCGGGAGCAGTTCCGCCTGCTGAAGCCAAAGATCGTGGTCTGCCTTGGCCGCATTGCCGCCCAGCGGATGATCCGAAAGGATTTCTCCGTGACCAAGGAGCATGGCCAGCTGTACGAAAAGGGCGGCATCCTGTTCATGGGTACCTTCCACCCTGCCGCTCTGCTGCGCAGCCCGCAGAACAAGCCTGCAGCCTTTGCTGATTTTACTGCCCTGCGGGACAACATTGAAACGGTGTGCAAACATACCTATCATAAAGACTGAATCATTCCCGCTGCAAGAACCAAACACCTTCCTTTTGCATACTCTAAAACAAAAAGAGAGGTGTTCGATTATGGAAACTGCACGACATGATTCCATTGATTTCTTTCTGGGTGCCACAACGCCTGCCGGTTTCAAGGGCTATTTTGAACCGCTGCGCCACGAACCCGGTATGCAGATGTACCTGATCAAAAGCGGGCCGGGCTGCGGCAAATCCACCCTGATGAAGCGGCTTGCCCGTGCTGCCGAACAGCGCGGCGAACTGACGCAGCGCATCCACTGTGCCAGCGACCCGGACAGTCTGGACGGCGTGATCCTGCCCGGGCAGCACAGGGCCATCGTGGATGCCACTGCGCCCCATGTGGTGGAGCCGGATGCTCCCGGTGCGGACGAAGTGGTGGTGAGTTTGTACCACACCATCGATGCAGAAAAGCTGCACGAATACGTTCTGAAGCTGTAAGGAGGGAGAAGCATGGAATACAGACTGACCACTCCCTGCACCGCGCAGGACCTTGCCCCGCTGAAGGCGGGCGACACCGTGCTGCTGTCCGGTGTGGTGTACACCGCCCGCGATCAGGCCCACAAGCGGATGATCGAAGCACTGGACCGGGGCGAACCGCTCCCCTTCGACCTTGAGGGCAGCGCCATTTACTATGTCGGCCCCACCCCGGAGCGCCCGGGTAAGGTCATCGGCTCTGCCGGCCCCACCACCAGCGGCCGGATGGATGCCATGAGCCCCCGCCTGCTGGACCTGGGCAATAAAATCATGATCGGCAAGGGCAAGCGGGACGATACTGTAAAGGCGGCTGTGGTGCGCAACGGCGCGGTGTATCTGGCCGCTCTGGGCGGGGCCGGTGCCCTGATGGCAAAAAGTGTTGAGACGCTGGAGGTCATCGCCTGGCCGGACCTGGGCTGCGAGGCGGTGCGCCGTCTGACCGTAAAGGATATGCCCCTGACCGTGATCCTGGATGCCCACGGCGGCGACCTGTACCAGTCCGGCCCGGCGGCGTATCTGGAAAGCGAAAACTAACGGGGTTTTGTCCCCTTTGCACAAAACAAAACCGGCCTGGAATTGGCAAACCCGCTGTTTTGTGCAGAAGAAAGTTGGTTTGTTTGCACAAACTTCCTGCGAATTGCTTGCATCAACGGCAAAAGTGTGATATCCTGTAACATACAAACCGTGGTGCTTTGCATCCCGGCAGAGAACTTCCCGCCGTGGGGCGGGGCAAGGCAGGAGGCAAACAAACCATGCAGATCCACCAATCCGCAGAAGATTATCTTGAAACGATCCTGATGCTGACCCAGCGCATGGGCAAGGTGCGCTCCATTGACGTGGTCAATGAGCTGGGCTTTACCAAGGCGAGCGTGAGCATCGCCATGAAAAAGCTGCGGGAAAACGGCTATATCGCGGTGGACGGCGAAGGCAACCTGACCCTGTTGGAGCCGGGCCGTGAGATCGCAGAACGCATCTACAGCCGCCATCGTCTGCTCACCCACTTCTTCATGCAGCTGGGCGTGGACGAAAAGACCGCCGCTGAGGATGCCTGCAAGGCAGAGCACATCCTCAGCGAGCAAACGCTGGAAAAGATCCGCGAACGCGCCCTTGAGACTGACGCCGAAACCGGCAGCGCCCAATAAGCAGCAATTCGCACGATACCGCCCTCTGTACCTGTGGTACAGAGGGCGGTATTTTTTGTGCACCGGGGCGGGGTTGGCCCTTGCATCCGGGCAGCGGGTGCGGTATTCTTATAAGATAAGAACCGTTTTACGAATCGACCGGGGAGGGAAAACGACCATGGACGCAGACGAGATCCGCACACTGCTGGGCGAAATGGTATTTGAGCGTGCCCAGAAATACCGCCGCCGCATCCTGCAGAGCAGCTGCACCACCAACGAGGATGGCGTACGCCATATCTCAGCGCTGGTGCAGGGCAATGGAGCCGACTGTTTTTATACACAGGTCTGGCTGCGGGAGAACGGCAGCTTTGTCAGTGCCTCCTGCGACTGTCCCTACAACCAGAACGGTGACGGCACCTACTGCAAGCACATTGGCGCGCTGCTGCTGGAGGATGCGGCCAAGCACCCCGCCCCCAAGGCACCGGCCGCCCCGGAAACCATCCCGGGCGTGGTGCGCGGCACCGACGGGCTGAACCCCGCCGCTTCCCGGAAGGACAGCTATGCTTCCGGGCTGGAAATGCTGTTCGGCCGCAAGTGGCGGGGCGACGCCCCCGTCACCGACCAGGAGGCCCGCAAGCTGCTGGAGACCTACCAGCAGAGTGCCCTGCAGGACCTGGGCGAGGCCGGAGATCCCCCTCAGGACACCGGCTTTGTGGAGCTGGAACCGGAGCTGACCATGCTGTCCGGCGGGCAGCCGTGGCTGCGGCTGCGCATCGCCAACCGGGAGCGGGGGCGGCAGTATGTGGTCAAGAGCATCCCTGCCCTGCTGGACGATGTGGAGCACGGCCGCAGTGCCGGCTATGGCCGCTTTCTGACCTTTGTGCACCGCTGGGACGCCTTTGACGAAGAGAGCCGTCAGCTGCTGCAGCTGCTGCGTCGGCAGGTGAACGCCAAGCAGAGCATGGAGACCAACGTGGTGCGCAGCTACAGCTATGCGGCGTCGGATGCCCCGGCAGGCGGTCTGCCGCTGACCGGTGAGATCTTTGACGCGCTGGTGCAGCTGTATGCGCCCACCGGCACGCTGGGCGGCTACGCCCTGCAGGAGGGCCTGCCCGTCATCACCATGACGGTGCAGCGCCGCCGGGGCGGGCAGGTCGTTTTACAGCTGGCCGGAGGCGGGATGCAGGTGCTCTCCACCGGCGACATCTACTATCTCGAGACCCATGACCGGCTGCTCTGGTATCACACCACCAAGGGTGAGTTTTCCGTCCGTGCCAGCCTCGCCAGCGCCGAAAAGCAGCTGACACAGTACCATTTCTCCCGCTGCAACCAGTGCTATCTGGTCAACCTGAAATATGTAAAGGCCGTGGAGAACGACTTTGTCCATGTCAACACCGACCACCTGGAGATCAGCCGCCGCCAGCGTGCGGCTTTCCTGACGGCGGTGGCGTCCTACATCGGAGGTGTGCTGTGAATCTTCTTGCACGCCATGTCATCTTCCGGGCATTGCTGCGGTGGACTGCTGCGGCGGCGTTCTGCATCCCGCTCAAGCACCGGCCTCACGCCCGCCTGCGGGCGCTGGGGATGCTGCTGCCGCTGCTGGGGCTGACCTATGTGCTCGACCCCGCGGCCCAGAGCACCAGCCTCCACGAGCTTCAATTCTCTCTGCTGACGCTCTATGTCGCGTTTTTCGTTCTGCTGGGCATGATGATCTACGCCTGCGTTGAGATAGACAAAAAGAGCGCGCTCTACTGCGCCGTATGGAGCCTGCTGGCCTCCCAGACCGCTTACGAGTGCTGGCATCTGGTGGAAGTATTCTTCGAGCGGCTGGGAACGCCCCTTGACCTCAGAAGCCTGCCGGTCATGCTGGCGCAGCTGGCCGCTGGTGCATTCTTTTATTTTGTTATCTGCACCACTCTCTCCCGGAAGATGTCTTATAAAGGAGCGTATAACATCGGCCCGCGCCAGCTGACCAGCGCCTTTTTCATCGGAATCCTCTTCATGTTCCAGGCTGCGCTGCTCAGCGGCGGGCAGGTGGTGGCGCTGGATCGCAGTCTCGTCATGACGATGTTTGTCGGGCAGTTTTACTTCCTGACCCTGCTCTACTTCCAGACCGAGGTGTTCAAGCTCTCGGCCATGCAGAAGGAGATG
>ENA-OPCP01001342-OPCP01001342.1-human-gut-metagenome-genome-assembly--contig:-NODE-1342-length-15795-cov-4.480813_pt1 | contig 15795 bp, 15 predicted proteins | sample MGYA00241563_ERZ501477 | MGnify/ENA primary metagenome ERZ501477 (study PRJEB25962, sample SAMEA2042572) | human gut metagenome | biome: human gut; feature: human-associated habitat; material: faeces... | reverse complement strand
AGCCTTGTCAATCTGATAAAATTCATTCGCACATATCTTTTAACTGTTGCTATAAGATATATTCTGATCAACATAAATTAGTGTGCCAAAAAAGTAGAAATGAGGATATTTATGAAAAAATTTAAAAGATTAACCGCTTTAGTTCTGGCAGTGCTCATGCTTATATCAACTGTAGCATGTGGCAGTTCTGCCGCAAATGACAGCACTACACAGGCTGCTTCAACATCAGCCTTTGATGTTATGTCCCAATTCAACGAGGTAAGCACAAGCTACCCTATTACTGTTACCGACCAGGCTGGACGAACAGTAACATTTGAAAAAGCACCTGAAAAGATTGCTTCATCTTACTATATCTCCACAAGTCTTCTCCTTGCACTTGGATTAAAGGACAAGCTTGTAGGAATCGAAGCTAAGGCTAATACAAGAAATATCTATAAGCTTGCAGCTCCATCTATCATAAGTCTCCCTAATATGGGAACAGCCAAAGAATTCAACACAGAAGCCTGCGTTGCAGCAGCACCTGATGTTGTATTCCTTCCTATGAAGTTAAAAAAAGCTGCAGATACACTTGAAGGTCTTGGTATCAAGGCTGTTGTTGTAAATCCTGAGGATGAAACTCTCCTTAAGGAATGTATCACACTTGTTGGTAAAATAACTAACACAAGTGGACGCTCTGATGCACTCAACAATTCCATTGATACATTTTTAGCTGATAATAAAGCCAAACTTGCAGGTGAGAGCACTCCTTTAGTATATCTTGCAGGCAACAGCTCTGTTCTTTCAACAGCAGGAAGCAAGATGTATCAGAACACATTACTTAGCAATGCCGGCGGAAAGAATGCAGCCTCTGAGCTTACAGATACTTACTGGGCAAATGTTTCATATGAACAGCTTCTTGCCTGGAACCCTGATTACATTATAATAGCTGCCGATGCAACTTACTCAGTAGATGACGTTCTAAATGATGCTAATCTTGCAGACTGCAATGCCATTAAGAATAAAAAGGTTGTAAAGCTGCCTGGTGATATAGAAGCCTGGGATTCACCTGTACCAGCAAGCTTCTTAGGAAGCATATATATTGCCTCTGTTCTTCATCCAGAAAAGGTTACTAAGGATTTCTATGAAGAATGTGTAAATAAATTCTATGAAAGCTTTTATGGATTCACACCTGCTAAATAAGGATGATTTATGTTCAAAAATACTTATAATTACCGGAACAAAATTATACTTTTATCAGTCATACAGGTACTGCTTCTTATAGTAGTACTTGTATGGTCTGTCATTACCGGACAGTATCCACTCACATTAAAGAGCTTACTGTCTGGTGATACTATGTCTATTATGGTCTTTAAAAGGCTCAGGCTTCCCCGTGCCCTTATGGGTGTTATAGGAGGTTTTGGGCTTTCAATATCAGGTTATATATATCAGCTTATATTTAAAAACCCTCTGGCTTCTCCCGATATCGTTGGCGTTTCCTCCGGTGCAAGTGCCGGTGCTGCTCTTGCAATAGTTGCGGTTTCTGCTTCTGTTCCAGTCATCTCAATATCTGCATTTATCGGAGCTGTAACAGCCCTCATAATAACTCTGCTCACAGCCTATCTTGTCCCTGGAAGAAACAGTTATACTATCGTGCTTGCTGGTATAGCTATTCATTCTGTGGCACAGACTATACTTATGTTTCTAAAGCTTGCTGCAGATCCTGAAAAACAGCTTGCTTCAATCGAATACTGGATTATGGGAAGCCTTAATGGTATTTCAAGAGACAGCCTTGCTATTCCGTTCTTCACGACACTTGCCGGCTTTATTATAATGGCTATGTTATACAGACAGGTTCTCATTCTCTCTACAAGCGAAGAGGAAGCTGTATCGCTAGGTGTAAATGTGACAATTCTGCGTTTTATCATACTAATGCTTGCTACATTAGTAGTATCATCAATAATATGTGTTACAGGGCTTATAAGCTTTATCGGACTTATTGCACCTCATATTGCCAGACTGCTTACAAAGCGTAATGACATATTCACATATATAACAAGCGGCTTCACAGGAGCTATTTTATTGACACTTGCCGATATACTGGCAAGAAGTGTATCCACATCAGAGCTGCCAGTCAGTATATTTACTTCACTTCTGGGCGCTCCGCTGCTTATAATTCTGCTCATCAGGGCTAATAAAAAGGAGGGGTTATGATGTCTGATTTATTCAATACTACATTTTCCGCTACCGGAATATCAGTATATTACGGCAACAACTGTGCAGTTGATAACGTAAGCCTTAACCTTAATGCAGGACAGCTTAATGCTGTTATAGGCAATAACGGCTGTGGTAAAACCTCTCTTATTAAAGCCATCATGGGACTTATAAGACACAATGGACAATGTCAGCTTAATGAACACCTGCTTGAAAACCTCTCTGTTAAAAAAAAGGCCCAACTGATAAGCTACATTCCCCAAAGAACCGGAATAAGCATAAGTATGACTGTAAGAGAAGTGTGTCTGCTCGGATTTAATCCACAGCTTCACATGCTTGAATCATACAATTCCAACATGAGACATCGTGCTGATAAGGCTATCGATTCTGTTGGCCTTGCCGGATTATATGATACAGACTTTCTCACATTAAGCGAAGGCCAGAAGCAGTTATGCATACTTGCACGCACACTTATAGAAGATTCGGCGCTTCTGCTTCTTGATGAGCCTGACAGTGCGCTTGATTTTTCTAACCGTCATATGCTTATGAAACATATCCGGAATATTATTTCTGATAACAAATGTGCTCTCATGTGTATACACAGTCCGGAACTGGCACTTGAGTACTGCGACAGGATTCTTCTTATGAAAGATGGAAAAATTGTTTCAGATATTGATGTACATGCAGCCAGTCTTTCAGAAATCAATGAGAAAATGTCTCTTATATATGATAATATCAATGTTACTGAATTTACTGATGCCAAGGGAAATGTACACAGAATAGTTCTTGCTTTATAATAGGGGGATTTATGAATAATTGTTATTTGGACGCAGAAGCCGTAATTACATTTTTCAGGATGACCGGCAGAAAACACATTTTTATAACAGGCAGCCGCGGCAGTGGAAAATCTCATCTTGTTAATAATATGTTAAAACATATGTCCGATTCTTTCAATCTGTTACAGAGTCATAGAACGGATACACCACAGGTTGTCATTAAATCTAATCTGGTTGCTGACAATAAAGAATTCGTAATTGGTGTACCCCGGACATCTGGAATTAATCCTGCATCTAAAGGCAATAATATGACAATTATTGAAGATGGATTTATTAATTGTGCAATTCCTGCCATTGATACACATCTTGATACAACTCCTGAAAGGTTATTTGTTATTGATGAGCTTGGTTATCTTGAAAGCTCTTGCATCCCATTTCAGAAGGCTGTTGAAAAACTGCTTGATAATTCACATGTTTTAGCTGTAATCAGAAAACAATCCACAGAATTTCTAAACAGAATCTGTAACAGGAAAGATGTTCTTGTTATTGATATTGACAACACATTTGAAACGCTTTCTTGCATTATTATGGCTTCCGGTATGTCAAAACGTTTTGGCTCTAATAAGCTGATTACAGACTTTAATGGACGCTCTCTTTTTGAAAATGCAGTATCTATAAGCCATTTTGCCGGCTTTGGTGAGACACTTGCAGTAACACGGCATGATGAAGTTGTCCATATATGTGAAGATAAAAATATACATTTTCTCCAACACGACATGCCATACAGAAATGAAATGGTCCGGCTTGGAGTTACCAGAATTCTATCAGATAACGCTTCTTCAGGTAATCTGCAGCCTCAGGGAATCCTTTTCCTGCCATCAGACCAGCCTCTTATCACAAGGACAAGCCTGCAGCTTCTGTGTCTTACATTTCTTTATTATGATGATAAGATATGCAGACTTTCCTACAAGGAAAATGCTGGTTCTCCATGTATATTTCCTGCAAAATATTACGATGAGCTTCTAAACCTTCCTGAGAAAAAAGGCGGCGGGTTCTTAACAAAAAAATATCCCGCACAGGTTGTATTAGTTCCTGTACGGGATGAATATGAACTATATGATATCGATACTCCAGACGATATTACTCGTCTTTTGAAGTTTCTTCATTAGCCGGTTTGCTCTTAGGAAGTATCACATTAAGTAATATTGCCACAAATGCTGCAGGTACAATACCTGACTCACCAAACATAAGCTGTACTGCCTGTGGTGTATGTTCAAGAATTGCAGGGCTTACACCCATTCCGTAACCTACACCAAGTGCAACTGAAACAATTGAAAGTCTTCTTGCATCAAGCGGCTCTTTAGTAATAAGCTGGATACCACTTACTATGATTGATGAGAACATCATAACTGCTGCACCACCAAGTACTGACTGTGGCATGATTGATATAAGTGCTCCAAGCTTAGGTATAAGTCCGCATAATATAAGGAATACCGCACCTGATGCAAGTGCAACTCTGTTAACAACCTTAGTCATTGCAACAAGTCCTACATTCTGGCTGAATGATGTATTAGGAAGCACACCGAACATTGCTGCAAGTGTTGAACCAAGACCATCACACATTACGCCTCCAGAAAGCTCCTTATCTGTTGCCTCTCTTCCCATTCCACCTTCCATAACGCCTGAAATATCACCAACAGTCTCTACTGCTGTTACAACAAACATTACAAGTACAGGAAGTATTGCTCTTAAATCAAACACAGGCTTAACTGGCATAAACTTTGGAATTGCAATCCATTTAGCCTCTGCTACCTTGTTCCAGTTAAGTACCCATGATTTAGTATACTCAACTCCATCAGCTGTAAATGCTGTATGTGGTAGAACCAGTCCCATAATAATTGCTACAATATAACCCACAATAATTCCAACAAGAATTGCAGATGAACTAAGATATCCCTTAGTCCAGTGCTTAACAAATAATATAACTACAAGCACAACAAATGCCAGGAAAAGATTTTCCAATGAACCAAAATCCTTAGCAGAACTTCCACCACCAAATGAATTGATACCTACTGAGATAAGCGACAATCCTATGGAAAGAACTACTGTTCCTGTTACTACTGATGGGAAGAACTTTCTTAATGGTTTAATAAATGCTCCAAGTACAGTCTCAAAAAGACCACCTATAATAGATGCTCCCATAATTGCACCATAAGCTAATATTCCGCCACCCATAATCTTGGTAACACTGCTGAATACTCCGATAAATCCAGAGCTTGTACCCATAATAATAGGTACCTTGCCACCAACAGGTCCGATTGAAAACAACTGAATAAGTGTTACAATACCTGCAATAATCATTGCGTTCTGTAAAAGTGCAACCTGGATAGATGCATATTCACTTCCTGCCCCAATTCCACATGCACCTGTAATAATAAGCAGCGGTGTAAGATTACCTACAAACATTGCCATTACATGCTGAAGTCCAAGCGGTATTGCCTGTTTTAGCGGAAGCTTTCCATTAAAATCATATGCTTCCGGCATAAGCGCTTTTATTTTTTTCATAAGTCCTCCAAATATTTATAAGAATTTTATAAAGCACTAATACTATAATTCAAAATTCATGTGTTGGCAATATTTTAGTGTTATTTCTAATATTTTTTAATCTAAGATTTTCCCGTCAGTTGAAATCGTCACAACCTGCCATGGAATGAATTTTCCACTGTTCTGTAATGCTGTCCTTGCAGCATATTCAAGTCCTCCGCAGCATGGAACTTCCATTCGAACAATAGTAACACTCTGAATATTATTGTTACTTATTATCTGTGTAAGCTTTTCGCTGTAATCAACATCATCAAGCTTCGGACAGCCGATAATGGTAATCTTTCCCTTCATGAATTCCTGATGCATATTGGCATATGCATATGCTGTACAATCCGCCGCGATTAAAAGCTTTGCTCCATCAAAATATGGTGCATTAACCGGCACAAGCTTAATCTGGCATGGCCATTGTGCAAGCTGGGATTCTGGTGCAACCGGGGATGCCGTGTGTCCTGCTGCTGAATCTTCTGTCTTCGCATTTGCCTGTGAATTTCTGTTAAACTGTCTCATCATGCTTCCAGGGCATCCTGAAAAATGTGGTTTATGTGCTGCTGCCTGCTCCTTTGCAGCTTTATTGGCAAGAACCGCAGCTTCATCATATGCTGCTGCTTCTCTTTCTACAAATGAAATTGCCCCTGTAGGACACTGTGGAAGGCAGTCTCCAAGTCCGTCACAGTAATCATCTCTCATAAGCCTTGCCTTTCCATCAACCAATCCGATTGCCCCCTCATGACATGCTGTCACGCATGCTCCGCACCCATTACATTTATCCTCATCAATATGAATAACTCTTCTTATCATCACTTAATCCTCCTGTGTTCTCATTGATTTCGTGATTAAAGAATAATATAATGAGCATAATAAATATGTTGTTTTAACCACATTTTTGATAATTTATTAAAAATGTACTTTAAGTCAGAAAATTGGATTTTACCGGGGCAGTATAAGGAGAACTTATGGCAATTATCAAATCACCAATATTTAAAGATATCACCGAATCTGAAATATCAGAAATGACCGCAGCCGGATTTCTGCGTGCCAGAAAATTCCGCAAAAATTCGTTTATATATCATGTAACAGACAGCGTTCACGAAATTGGAATTGTTGCATCTGGTCAGGTAACTATTGAATATATAGATTTGTGGGGCAACAAAGCTATTATGAGCAATATTACTCCGGGACATGTATTTGCTGAAACATATGCTCTGACTGGCGAACCGCTCATGGTAGATGCGGTTGCATCTGAAACAAGTGTGATTCTTTTTCTTGATATGGATAAATTGATGAATTCACAATTTGAAAATACACACTGCAAAGATACAATCCTTAACAATCTGCTGCACATTTCCATTCAGAAGAATCTCACCCTGTCTAACCGGATATTCTGCACATCACCTAAGACAATCCGAGAAAGGCTTCTTATATATCTGTCCAATGAGTCAAGAAAAGCTGGCAGTCAGGAATTCGTAATTCCATTCGACCGCCAGCAGCTTGCCGATTATCTTAACGTTGACCGTTCAGCACTTTCCAAGGAACTTGGAAAAATGCGTGATGAAGGGCTTATTGAATTCAGAAAAAATGCATTTCATCTGCACAGCATTTGCTAAGAATTCTGTTCTATAAACCGTTTCACCACTGGTCTTATCGGTGGTGAAATGTTATCCAGTTCAACCTCGGCAATATTAAAAAACTTCAGTTCTTCAATTTCTTCTTCCTGTCTCTTTAATTCTCCATGGTATTTTCTGCACACATATATAATCTCAATATTAGACACTTCATCACCATTAGGATACACATAATGCACCTCCGGACCGGAATTCACCATAAAAAATTCTATCTCATCTGCAATAAGACCTGTCTCCTCAAACAGCTCTCTTCTTGCACAATCCTCCACTTTCTCGTCAAGTTCAATAGAACCCCCGGCATATCCCCATTTGTGATTATCTGTACGCTTTCCTAAAAGAATCTGGTTCTTTTCATTCACTATTATTATGCTTGCGGCGCACTGCATCAGTGTCCTGTGTCCTACAAGCTTTCTTAAATCCATTATGTAACCTGGCATTGTTTAATCCTTTCAACAGTAAATTCCAATTTATCCTCTAACTGCCTCTCCATACGAAAAGACATATTCTCTTCTATTCTACAAGACTCTTACTTTTCCATTTTCCACTTTTCCATCTAAGCACCATTCCAACTGCTCTCGCACACTCGTCACCTGCCATGGCAATATATGCCCCTACCGCAAGCAGCCCCATATGTATTCCAAGAAAATATGTTCCACCAACTGCAAACAGATACATAAATATTGCGCCCATTATAACAGGGAAAATAGCATCTCCACTTGTTTTTAATGCCTGGCCATATACAAGATTTGTCACTCTTCCAAATTCAAGAAATATATCTACTACCAACAGTTTTACTACAAGCTCAATCATCTGTATATCATTCGTAAATATATGAACGATAAAACGTCCGGTAATTGCAAATGTCACAGAAAAGCACGTTGCTGTTACAAGACCATATATCACAGCTTTTCGCGTACCCCTGTCACATTCCTCATACTTCTTTGCCCCGATTCTCCAGCCCGTCATAATGGCATTTGCCTGTGCAAGCGCAGCTCCCACACAATATGAAAAATTGGCTATCTGCATAGCATACGAACGAGCTGTAACATTCATTCCATCCGTATCCATATGGTTCATAAAACATACTATAAATGTCATTGCCACATTATAAAGTGCTGTTTCGAATGCCGAAGGAAAACCGATTTTAACAATCTGTGCAAGTATCTTTCGTGGTTGTGCGCGCTCAGGACTTTGCTTTGCTTTTATAAGTACAGCTCCCATTGCTGCTACAATAATAAGATTCACAACCTTTGAAAAAACTGTTGCAGTAGCAACTCCCATTACTCCCCAGTTAAACACAAACAAGAATACCGAATTCAATATAATATTAATTACATTACCAACAACTGTCCCTATTAAGGAATGTTTTGTATAACCAAACACTCTTAAATAACTCGAAAAAATTGGAATAAGCGCATTTAAAAAACTTGCACCTCCAACAATTTTAAGGTATGTTTCAGCCGGCTCAAGTAAAGCAGGGGCAATACTCACTATCTTAAGTATCCACCCAGAAAAAGCAGCAAGAATAAAAGACATCAGGATACCTGTCAGTGCATTAAATACAAGTCCAAGCTGCCTGGCCTGATATGCAATTCCAGGTTTTCCAGCTCCAATATTTTGTGACATAACTGCTACCATACCGGATGATATTACCCCGAACATGATAATAAAAACACCTATATATGTATTTGCTGTTCCAACAGCCCCCACAGCCTGATCACTTACTGATGATAACATCAATGTATCAACCATACCTGAAAGCATATAAAATAAAGTTTCCAGGCATATTGGCACAGATAGCTGTGTCAATGTTTTTCTTTCACCTTCCATACATTCTCCTTAAAATACTAATGTAATATATATTATCAAATTCAGTTTCCGCATGAATCGTCCCACCAGTGTTTACGAACTCTGATAAGGGCAAATACAAGGGTGCAGGACATCCGGTGGATGTCCGCTTTGCACCGACCGAAGCGGCAGCGGAGACCAAAAAAATCTGATAACACATTATAACACAAAATGAAAATGACATGGTGATTAACCAGTAGGAAATGTTGCATGATTAATCTGCTGTTTTGGCTGCCTTGATACTTCTTAGGTTGACGGCTAGATACGCATTAGAGATGTCTCCATCCAAATGCTGTTCTAGCAAGTAACTTTTCCCTTGAACCCTTTGTTTATTATATGTGTGGCGCTTTTCGCCCCCAAATAGTGAAAGTGGGGGCACTTTCTGCCCTCGCTCAGGAAATATTGCTAAAATTGCCAATCTCGACAGTAATACCCATAATTCTGTTAGCAACGGTCGATACCTCCTTCCGTAAAAATGGGCATAAAAAAAACAGATTTCTCCAGACATGAAAAAAGCACCAACCATTTCTGATTGATGCTTTCAAATTATTTTGTTTTTATAAATCTGTTTAATTGCGTATCCACATCTCGTCCACCATACATAACACGGATAATCGTAACCACTTGTGTATCATCATCCGGAATATATAGAACAAGATAAAATACATGCTTCAAGCCTATCAAGCTGACCACTTACATTTTCTGGTGTCTGCAGTTCAAAAGCAATGTATTCGAAGATTCCACGAAGGTCTATCTCGGCCTAATCTGAAATCACGATATAATAAATCATAAATTGTAATCCTTGCGGATATTAGTAAAAACAGATTTTGCTGATCTAGTATGACCAGAATGCATATCTGCATATCCTTTCTCTCATACTGGTTTAAGTATATCAGATTCATTAAAATCTGTCCGAAAAACTGTCTTAATTTATGAGACCATTATAGCTAATAATAAGTCTCTATTTTTCAATAACTATTGCAGAATTATATCTTGTTTAAGAAAATATTTTAATTTTAAAGATAAAAAATTCTTCATCCTGCAATGCTTTATATTCCATATTGTAATTATTCAGAATATTACTTACAATATATAAACCTAATCCATTACTATTTTCCTTATTTAAATCAAATTTAACATCAAATATTTTATCCATATTCGAAATTTTATTGTTACCGTATGTATTCTCTATATATAACCAATCATTAACTATCCCAATATTAATTACCCCATTTACATCAGTATATTTTACCGCATTACTAATCAAATTAGATAGAATAATCTTTAAAGCTGTTTTTCCTATATAAACATTCTCATCTAATATATAATTATTGACAGTTATTTTCTTTTGATTTGCTAATATTTCATACTTTTTTAATATGTCTTCTAATGTATCATTTATTTTCAAATATTCTTCATCATTATTCAAATTTTCTATAGAATGAACTGATAATATTTGAGAAATATTTTTTGTTAAACCATCAACGATTTCAATACATTCATTAATATAAATATCTCTTTCTTTATATTTTCCAATATTGTATTTCATATTTTCCAGTATTATTTTAAGACTAGCAAGAGGAGTTTTAAGTTCATGGGATGCACCTTTAAAAAAGTCATATTTTAACTTTTCTAATTTTAAAATTTCTTTATTTTTAAATTCCAAATCGTCAATTGTTCTTAATAAAGTAGAATACAAATCATTAATTTGCTGTTTTAATTCTCCAACTTCATCATTAGAGCTAACTTTTAATCGCGTTTTTTTATCAAGTTTCATCATTTTATCAGTAACAATTTTTATTTCCTGTATATTATTTTTTATTATTTTTGCATAAATTAAAGAAATAATAGCAGAAAATAAAATTGATATAAATAAAGAATATGGTAAAAATTTAATGCTTAAATCTTTCGCATCTTTTTGCATATCAGCTGTAGAAACAAATTGTAGATTTATTTTTTTACCATCATTAAGCGTTATCTCTCTTTCTTCAATTATCAAAGAATTACTATCACTTTCTAAATTAACATTTATATTATCTTTGATTTGTATTTCATTTTTATTATTTTTTTCTTTTATAAATGCTTTTATTTCACTACTTTTCGAATAAAGCTCCAAAGTTTGTTCTATGTATTTTATTTCTTTTCCATTCATATTACTAGAAATTTCATTTGCCATATTATGAATCTTTTCTTTTCTCGTCTCCAAATATGTTTTAGGAAAGATAAAAAAAACTAATGAATGAACTAATATAATTATTATTCCAAGAACAGAAAATATTTGTATGAACATTTTGGGAAATATCTTTAATTTTTTCATTTTCTCTCCAATTTATATCCTACATTTCTTATAGTAGTTATACAGTCTAATTGTAATTTTTTTCTAAGTTCTTTTATATATACATCTATTACCCGATCATAAGGAATTTCTTCGCTATCTTTCCATACATAATCAATAATTTGCATTCTTGTTAACACTTGTCCATTATTATCCAATAAACATTTTAATACTTCTAGTTCTTTTGCATTTACATCTATTTCTTCACCATTTATTTTAGCTGTATAGCTATTAAAATTAACCGATAGATCCTTATATTCAAACTTCTCTAAATGTCCATAATTCTTCTTAATTAAAGAATCTATTCTGGCCTTTAAGACCGGCAATGAAAATGGCTTTTCTATATATCCATCTGCCAGATTAGTAAACGCATCAATTTTATATTCTTCATCACTAAATGCAGTCAGGATTAGAATTGGTAAATTGCTTTTCTTTCTAATTTCTTTCAACACTTCTAACCCATTAATAAAAGGTATCTGTATGTCTAAGATAACCAGATTTATATCGCTATTAAATTCTGACAAGGCTTCTCTTCCATCTTTAGCTTGAATAACAGTATATCCAAATTCTGAAAGATATTCACTTAATCCCTCTCTTATCATATTATCATCTTCAACAATTAATATTTTCATGTATACCTCCACTTAAGCCTATTCGCTTATATTGTACAGCATATTATTGGATATTTAAAAGCAAAAAAATTTTTGGTGCTTTTCAGCACCAAAAATTTTATTTATTGTCAATTAATAATTCTTTTGGATTCCTTCTTAATATATTGAATGAAGAAATAATCAAAGATACAAGAAGTACTAAACTCATAAATATAACTACATAAAATATGAATTTAGGTAATACATTTATATCTAAACTTGATAATGTCTTGTTAAATCCTTCAGCTTCTGCCCCACCACCTAATTGGCTAGATGCAGATTGTCTGGCAATTTGTTTAGCTATATCACCAGTAACCTTATTCAATATATTATTCCCAAGCTTTTCAGCTGTATACCTAGCTAAGAAATAAGAGCCAACATATGCTGGGATTGATATAAATACCATCTCAATCAGGAATTGACCAAAAATTTCTAATTTTGATATACCTAATGATAGTAATACTGCTATTTCCTTCTTTCTGGCATTCATCCATAATAATAATAATAATGAAACTACAACTCCTGCAAATATTAATGAGCCAGCAAATAATTTATTTGAAATTGAGTAGATACCTGATATAGATTGTTGTAATGCAGGATAATTTGATGAACTTTTAATCAAATTATATTCTCTCCAATTTATATCTAATTTCCCAAGATCTTTTATTACACTATCAAGATTCTTATCACCTTTTACAAAGAATGTTGCATCCTGGTATACAGCTGTATCTTCTGTATTACCATAAACTTTAGCAGCTGTATGAACATCAGTGATTAATGTATTTTCGTATAGTTCCTGTGCTGCACTTACTCCACCGCTATTATGCCCATCGAATAGACCTTTAATTTCTACTTCTACTGTTTCATTTGCACCTTTCTCGTTATCAGCGTCAAATAAATTAGATTTTATTTTTATCTTATCTCCAACTTTAAGATTATTTTTTTCAGCTAAATCTTTATGCATTAAGATTTTATTTTTATCTTCATTTTCTAAATGCTTTCCTTCTACTAATTTATATGCTTCTGATACAAATTTTGTTTCTTTTGATGAGTCGTTAACTCCGGTTAACATCACTGTTCTTTTAAAATTCTTCGCTCTTTTAGGCGATTGATTCGCAAGAGTCTCTTTAGTTTCAATAATATCATAATCAACTAAATCTGCAACACTGTTTATTCTTTTTACATAGGAGTCTATACTATCTGTTTGAGCTATCTTTTTAATATCTTCACCTTTTACATTTCCTCCACCTCTAGGTGTTCCTGGATTTACTTGTCTATTTATCTCTATATAAAAACTATTTGTTATATTAGCAAATGTTTCTTTTGAGGCTCTGTCCGTAGCATCTTTAATAGATAAACTTATAAGACTTAAAGTTGACATAGCCAAAATAACTAACATAATAATTATTGATTTTAAGCTTTTTCTAGTTATATAAGCAAATGCATTTTTTATCATTATTCAACCTCCAAATTCATTTTATTTACTTTTTTAACTTCTTACCACTTAGCTCTAAAATGATATCCGCAGAATCTGCTGCTTCCTTACTATGTGTTACAACTATTACACATTTATTCCTTTCTTTAGCTAATGTCTTTAATATATTAATTATTTCTCCGGCAGTAACACTATCCAGATTACCAGTAGGCTCATCAGCCAGTATTATTGGAGCATCTGATACCAATGCTCTGGCAATAGCTACTCTTTGCTGCTGTCCACCAGATAATTTCATAACATTTCTTTTTATTTGTTTTTTATCTAAGCCTAGTTCAAACAAGATACTTTCATCTGCTGATTTATTCACTAATCTAATATTTTCAATCGGCGATAAATAATCTATTAAATTATAGTTTTGAAATACTAAAGATATATTATTTTTTCTATGATTACTATATCCTTTCTTTTGTATATCTTCATTCTTAAACAATATTTGTCCTGTTTGAGGTTTATCGAGTCCAGCAAGTAAGGAAAGAAGTGTAGATTTTCCTGCTCCTGACTTTCCTACTATCGCATAAAACTTCCCAAGTTCAAATTTTTGATTTACTCCTGACAAAACTTTTTCTTTAGAATTGGCATAACTATATGATACATTCTTTATTTCTAATATTTCCATCATTTTCTCCTAACTTATTTTTGATAATATTTCTTTAGGCTTCTTGATTAATATTAATGAAGAAGCAAATACAACTGATAAAACAATAATACTTATTAATATCAAATAACTTTGTCCAAGTGTTGTAATATTTAACATAAAACTACTATTATTTATTAAACTTCCACCGGAAATCATTGAGTCCTCTGAGTTAACGATTCCACCTGCAATTACTTTTAGTAATACATTTCCTAAAAATAAGGAAGATATTATACTTGGTATCGATATGAATAATAACTCGAATATAAATTGCATTATAATATGTATCTTAGATGTTCCAATAGATAAAAATATACCTATTTCATAAATTCTTTCTCTTAACCATAGAATCAAGATTAATGAAAGAACAACCATCCCACCTAACATAATAGAATAAGTCATTATTTTTATTATGTGTTTTATTCCACTCACTGACTCCAAAGACTCTTCAAACGCATTAGAATCTTTTTCAACAAAATACTTTGACTCATCAATTTTAAGCTCTTTTAATTTGTTTAAGGCTAAGTCCGTAGATTCTGCACTACCAGAATACATTAAAATTTTATTTGCGATTTTATTATTTTCTGATTTATTTAATATCTCCTGGCTTGTTGAATAATCTACAAACACCATATTTTCACTAAAATCCGAAGATAGCCCTGTATATGTTTCATGTTTTTTACCAAAAAAGATCCCTATAATTTTAAATTTATGACTTTTTATCTTTCCACTTTTTTCAATATCTAGTAATTCAAGATCAACTTCATCACCTAATTTTAGATTGTTTTGTTTAGCAAATTCTTCATGAACAATAATTGAATCCTTATCATTTTCTCCTATATTTTTACCTTCTTTAATTGTAAATACTCCACTACTAAATAAAATATTTCTTTTAGTATTATTTGTAGCTTCGAGTGAAACAACATTCTTAAATTCGTCAGATAAATCTTCTCTATTTATTCTTTGTTCTCCGCTAACTACTTTAGCATCTTTTAGCTTTGCTAATCCATCATATTGAATTATTTTTTCTTCAATTTCTTTTATTTTTTCAATATCTTTAAATTCATTAACATTAAAATAGTTACCATCTTTTTTTGTTATTGATATTGAAGAATTAGAACTTTCATATAAAGCCTTTTCTATTTCATCGCTTGATTTCATTATTGTTAAACAAGAATACAAGCAAGAAAGAACTATAGTTAATATGATAAAAATTATTAAAGTTCTATTTCTCTTTCTTGTAATATATGCTATAGCATTTTTTATCACTTTCCTAACTACTCCTTTCTATTTTCTTACTCCATAACTAATTGCATCTACTGGACAAGCATTTTTTCATAAATTATTCCTCCTTTATTTTTTTCACAATAGCATTTTATAGCTACTTTTAATATCATTCTACACACCTTTTATGAAACGTTGATGAAATATAATTTTTTATTTTTCCTACACTTTGAATTATACAGGAAGCCAGTCTGTAATTTGGTGGTATCTTTGCCAATCTTGACAGTAATACCCATAATTCTGTTAGCCACGGTCGATACCTCCTTCCGTAAAAATGGGCATAAAAAACAGATTTCTCCAGGCATGAAAAAAGCACCAACCATTTCTGATTGATGCTTTCAAATTATTTTGTTTTTA
>ENA-OPCP01001322-OPCP01001322.1-human-gut-metagenome-genome-assembly--contig:-NODE-1322-length-15929-cov-2.355235_pt1 | contig 15929 bp, 14 predicted proteins | sample MGYA00241563_ERZ501477 | MGnify/ENA primary metagenome ERZ501477 (study PRJEB25962, sample SAMEA2042572) | human gut metagenome | biome: human gut; feature: human-associated habitat; material: faeces... | reverse complement strand
TGCGGCAATGGCATCCGCTGCGTAGCCAAGTATGCTTACGATTACGGCATTGTAAACAAGACCAGTATCAGCGTAGCGACCAAAAGCGGCGTGAAATATCTGGATCTTTCTATCCGTGACGGAAAAGTCAGTATGGTAAAGGTCAATATGGGCGCTCCTATTCTTCAGGCTTCTCTGATTCCAGTTGTATCTGAGTCTGAGCAGGTCGTAAATGCCCCTATTGAAGTAGACGGACAGATTTATCACTTTACAGCTGTTTCCATGGGAAATCCTCACGCCATCGTATACATGGATGACGTAGACGGACTGGAAATCGAAAAGATCGGTCCATCTTTTGAAAACCATATAAATTTCCCGGACCGCGTCAATACCGAATTCGTAAAAGTCATCGACCGACACACTGTCCAGATGAGAGTCTGGGAGCGCGGTTCCGGTGAGACTCTGGCTTGTGGAACAGGTGCCTGCGCAGTTGCAGTTGCTTCTATTTTGAACGGGCTGGTTGACCGTGATCAGCCGGTTACCGTGAAGCTTCTTGGTGGCGATCTTAATATTTTCTGGGACGAAAATGACGATCAGGTTTATATGACTGGTCCGGCGACTACTGTATTTGATGGGGAAATTGATCTGGGATTTCTTGGAGAATGACTCAATAAAAAGGCCCTTGCGGACCGTAGGCATTTTGTAATGCTTACACCGCAAAGGCCATTATTCTTTCTACAATAAATACTGCACCACAGGCAAGAAGCGCCACAGTCAGCAGACTCTTCTCTTTGTACGCTGCAATCAGCGCCACTACAAATCCCACTACAGCTGAAATTACACTTGCCGTTGCCGACAAAATCGCCGGAAACGTCATAGCTGCCAGACAGGCATAGGGCACATAAAACAGAAATGATTTTATAAAAGGATTGGTAATCTCCTTCTTCGCCAGTGCCAATGGCAGCATACGGATCAAATATGTAACGCCAGCCATAACCAGGATATAAATATAAACATTAGGCTTCATGAGCTTCCTCCTTGGCATTTTCTTCATCAACCGGGCAAAGCCATGCTGCCAGTCCGGCTACCAGAATTGTAGTAATAATAATCACAAATCCGGATGAGACTTTCGATAATACAGGAACCCAGGCAAATAATGCGCTCACTGCCATTGCTCCAAGAACAACCAGAAGCACTGCTTTGTTTTTCTTGGATGGCGGAATAATGACAGCCAAAAACATTCCATAAATGGCAACTCCAAGTGCACTCATAATAAAATCAGGAAGAATACTTCCTGAAATAGCTCCAAGCAGGGTTCCAATGGTCCATCCCGGGATTGCTACACTCATTACACCATAATTATAAAACGCACTGACTTTCCCCGGTTTACTGGCACTGACTCCGAATATCTCATCTGTTACGCCAAATGCAACTCCGTAACGATGCCCCCAAGTTTCATCACGTCTTAGCTTCTGTGAAAGGGAAAACGACATCAGACAGTATCTCAGATTGATAATCAGCTGAGTAAGTGCCATTTCCCATAAGGAACCTCCTGCTATGATAATATCAAGACCTGCAAATTGTCCCGCTGACGTAAGATTCGTCAAAGAAATCAAGACCGCCTGCCAGATAGACAGTCCGCCCTGCACCGCCATCATACCAAACGTAAAGGAAACAGCCAGATACCCCAGGGCAATGGGGATTCCATCTGTAATTCCTTGTTTAAAGCTCTCTTTTTTCATGAGAGATTTCCTCCGGTTTCTTCTGTAGTCACGCAAAGAGCCTGGGAAACAGTTTTGGCCTCCCAGGCTCTCTCATTGTAGCACTTTACACTAATAAATTCAACTATTATCCCTTGTATTCTCACTTTCTCTCTACAATCTTGTAATAAACCTTCGCTGTCAGCCCATAAATCACGCCATAAACCAAAGCAAACACCAATAATGTCACCACCGTGCATCTGGCAAACAAACCGCTGTTTGTCATGCTAAACAGCGCCAGCAGTCTCTTTACCATAGGAAATGCCATAGCAATATGCAGTGCTGCCATTCCAAGAGGAAGGAAAAATACCATAAGGATCTGTCTGTGAATGGAAGATTTCACCTCTTTATGAGTCATGCCCACCTTCTGCATGATCTCGAACCGTTCCTTATCCTCATAGCCCTCTGAAACCTGCTTGTAGTAAATGATCATAGCCGCCCCCATCAGGAACAGCAGTCCAAGGAAAATTCCAAGGAACAAAATTCCACCGAACATACTGTAAAAACTGTTATACAGCTCCTGTTTTATAGTACTGTAGTTCATTCCCACTTCTATAGTTCCAGCTGCTTTTTCGGAATCCAGAAGCTCCGATGCAAGATTGCTTACTTTGGTGGCAGATGTATATTTTTCTTCTTCACTTCCAGACAGATACACATCCGTTTCCAGTTCCATCAGAGACATTGCACTTTGATAAACTTCCTCCTGCTGCAAAAACAAAGCAAAAAAGTCTTCGTCATTTACAACCAGCTTCAAAGAATCCATAGAAGAAAAATTATCTCCCACATACTGGTAATTTTTCAGCCATTCTTTCACCTGGTAAACCTTGTTATGAATCTCCAGAGTCTCACCGTCTGTTTTTCCATTGTGGTAAGCAAGAACTTCACCTGGCGCAAGGGAAATCTCTTCTCCCGTAACCCTGGCATACTCTTCCTGTGGAACCACGGTAAGGGTTTCCAATGAGGCTGGCATTGCCATAAGGGAACTCCCATCAACATTTGCAAATTTCCAGCTCCCATCTTCGCTTCCCACAAGCGTAGATGAAAAAGCAATTTCGGTGTTAATTTTCTCATAAGAAACCTGGTTTTCAATTTTTCCCAGTAATTTCTCTCTCATTTTTTCCAGATCTTCATAAGAATTTCCCCGGTACAGCACATTCACATCCGCCGGACAGCGTTTGTTCATAATATCATCCAGTCCGGAATTCAGGCACACCGTAGAAGAGATCATCAGAAGTACGCCTGTGCTCAGAATGCAGATACTTGCAAGTCCAACTGCATTTTGTTTCATGCGGTACAGCATACCGGAAACAGCAGTAAAATTCTTGGTTTTATAATAAAATTTCTTATTCCAGCGCAGAACTTTGAGCACCACAATGCTTCCTGCTGTAAAAAGAAGATACGTTCCTGCCATTACCAGAACCACTGCCACAAAGAACAGCGCCAGCGCCGAAAGAGGTGACTCTGTGGTAATGGCAATATAATATCCGATAAACAGACAGATAAAACCAGCAACCGCCATCAGCCATTTTGCTTTTGGTTCCTTTTCCCCTGCATTTTGTGCCTGAAGAAGCTGAATCGGGTTTGTTTTGTAAACCTTCCTGATATTTACCAGAAGGATCAAAACAAAAATAGCTCCAAACACTTCCAGGCATATTCTGATTGCCGGAACGCTGACTTCGAACCCAACGGACGCCGGAACCTTGATCAGTTTCAAGAGCAGCAGAAGCGCCAGCTTGCTTCCCAGAATTCCCACAAGGATTCCGCCAACAAAACTGATCAAGGCACTAAACAGATTCTCCAGCATCATAACCCTGCTGATATGCTTCTTTTCCAAACCTAGAATGTTGTAAAGTCCCAGTTCCTTTTGTCTTCTTTTCATGAGGAAACTGTTGCTGTACAACAGGAAAATAAAGGAGAAAATAACAATAACGCCAACTCCCATAGTCGTGATCATCAACACGTCACCACTGTGACGGATCGTTTTCATTCCTGCATTATGATTGATAAAAAGCATCATATACAGCATTGCCACATTGAACAGACACGCCAGAATATAGGGCACATAGATCTGTTTGTTTTTTCGGATGTTTACAACTGCCAGCCTGGCAAAAAATCCCTTACGCATGATACTCACCGCCCGTCATCAAAATGGTTAAGGTATCGGAAATCATCTGATACATCTCCTCTTTTGTTTTCTCGCCGCGATAGATCTGGTGGAAAACTTCACCATCTTTTATGAACAGAACCCTGGATGCCCGGCTAGCTGCCTGGGCGCTGTGAGTAACCATGAGAATGGTCTGTCCCTGTCTGTTTATCTCTCCGAAAACGTCCAGAAGAGCATTTGCAGCCTTGGAATCGAGAGCCCCTGTGGGTTCATCCGCAAGGACCAGGCGCGGCTGTGTAATCAGAGCCCTGGCAACTGCACATCTTTGTTTCTGTCCTCCAGAGACCTCATAAGGATATTTTTCCAGCAGTTCATAAATATGAAGAGCCTGTGCAATAGGGCGGATTTTCTGCCCCATTTCCCGGTAATCTTCCCCAGCCAGCACCAGCGGCAGATAAATATTATCCCTCAGGCTGAAGGTATCAAGAAGATTAAAATCCTGGAACACAAAGCCCAGATTTTTTCTTCGAAATGTAGAAATCTCCTTGTCAGAAAGGTGTCCCAGGCTTTTTCCATCCAGAAGTACGTCTCCGGAAGTAGGTTTATCCAGTGTTGCAAGAATATTCAGAAGTGTAGTTTTTCCGGAACCGCTTTCTCCCATAATTGCAACAAATTCACCTTTTTCCACAGAAAAATTCACATTGGTCAATGCCTGCACCTTATTTCCGCCAAAACGGGTGGTATATATTTTTTTCAGATTTGTAACTTCAAGTAATGACATTTTTTACTCCTCTCCTTTATCAATGAGCTTTTTCATACGCTTCCTTGCAAAAAACAGTATACTTAAAAAAGTCACTTGCTGCCATCGAATCAGATTACAAAATGCAGGCAGAATCTTACAATGTTGTAAGGTTGGTACATAAGCTTGCAAGAAAAAGGATTCCATCAGGCAAAAATTTTTATGCTATAAGAGATTTTATCAAAATTTTTACATTATAAAAAGGCCGTTGATATATACGACCTTTTTATGTTCTGCGAAATACAGTTGGCTGCTTTCCTCCCCAATCCTATTGGGCATATATTTTCTCCGGTGTCATTCCTGCCGCCAGTGTAAGATAATACACCGCGTCTGCCGCCACACACACTACGTTTTCCTCATGCATGAACTCTGTGATTTCCGAATCAAAAAGCATGTTTGCCTGTGCTTCAAATTCCTCATCCTTATCCCAGAACAAAACTGCAATATTCAAAAAAGGAAATACCGGAAGCACATACCCCACATCTCCCTGAGGAAGCAAAGTTCCCCCCAGAGCCTCACAGGCTTTTCTTAATTCTTCTGTCTTCCCGGAGAAAAGCTCCTGCAGCCTGGAAATAATCGTCCTTCTGTAAGCAGCCTCAAAAGGATACACTCTCTTCACCTGGCGAAAAGCCACCAGATTGCCCGATGCCACAGGATGAGCTGCTGAATAGTAAAACGTATTATAAATATTCATTACCGTATCAAATCCAGGGCTTTTCCCATCTTCTGTAATGAATCCAGTTTTTCGGTCAATTCGAAATCTTTTTGAAAAGTAAATGATATAAAGAAACTCCTCATCAGCTTCCAGCTGAAATTTGCGAATCAGTTCCTCCTGATCCATTTCCAGGAATTTCAATCTCCAGTTCTCGATTACCTGGTCATAATTAGACTGCCTGTTTTCTAGCATAACACATTCTCCTCTTATTCGCTATTTACCTTTAGCTATGCCATATAACTTGAAAGCTTCCTGTTTCAAGTATTTTTACCAGCTGCTCCACTTCATCGGAGTTCCAGTTTTGCGCAGTCTGTGCTTCCCCTGTGAATTTCACGCAGGTTCCGCAGGAAGAGCTTAAATTCCTTGGCACCGGCATGATCGTAGCTGGATATCCCTCTTTCTCACATTTTTTCTTGAAAGACATAGCTCCAAAATGGGAAAAAAATGTGGCTATGTAATCTCCCATTATTTCTCAAGAGTGAGGACAAAGTCTTCCCCATCCTCTTTTACAGACACCTTATATCCCTGATGCAGGGCGAAACGGGATACGTTTTCTTTGGCTGTTACGTTATCTACCATTACCGTATATGCCTTCTCACCGGATACCAGCGCATTCTTAGTACGGATCACAGGTTCCGGGCAGGAAAGACCTCTTGCATCTATTGTTTTCATACACTTAATCTCCTTAGATTTTTCATTATTTCAACTAAACGGAATTGTCTGTTTACACAGATATACTATAAATGAGCATCCTTAATCAACTTCACGCTTCATTCTTACGCATGGAATTTACTGTCGCAATCACGATCAGAACCACAAAACCGATCACAACAGCGATCTTGCCATTTGCAGTCGGGCCTTCTCCAGAAGATGCCAGTCCGAAATTATGTGCTACAGCTGCACCAGCCATCAGACCAAATACTGTGATGGCGGAGTCTGTGTTTCCTTCACCAGCCAGAACCAGCTGACGAAGCGGGCAGCCTCCAAGAAGGACACAGCCAAATCCTGCAAGCGCCATTCCAAGTGCATTCCAAAGACCATCTGTATGTGCGACAGGTTGTCCTGCAAATCCTGGATTAAAATATCCCAGGATCATGTTTCCGATCAACGCACTTACCAGAATTGCAATAAATCCAAGAAGCAGCTTCCACTCTCCAAACAGTACCACGTCACGGATTCCTCCAACCATACACAGGCGGGTTCTCTGTGCAAGTGCACCTACCAGAAGCCCTGCGATCAGGGAGATTGCAATTGCAGCATGCTTTGCTCCAGGACCACCGTCAGCTTCTGTGAAGTGGATGAATGCAGGTGCTGCAATAAGAAGCAGAAGAATTCCGATTTCCACTACTGGGAAAATGCCGCCTTCAACCGGCTGCATTTTATAGGAACGTTTCAGAGTATAGCCTTTTTTCAGGAAAAATACTCCGGCAAGGATTCCAGCAATAAATCCGATCAAACCAAAGATGGCGTTGAAATCGCCGCCAGCCAGACGAAGGATCATGCGGAATGGGCAGCCAAGGAACATCAGGCAGCCGATCATAACGAACATTCCGATCACAAAACGGGTAACAGGTGCGGAGCCGCCTCTTGGCTTAAATTCTTTGGTTGCAAGAGCAAGAATGCAGGAGCCAAGTACCAGTCCTACAATTTCCGGGCGGATGTACTGAACCGCAGCTGCACTGTGGAATCCCAGTGCTCCTGAAGTATCACGCAGGAAGCAGGCAATGCAGAAGCCCATATTTGCAGGGTTTCCGAAATATACCAGAGCCACTGCAATGATTCCGATGATGACACCGGCTCCGATGATTATGGGTGTTTCTTTCTTTGACAATGTTTCTTTCATACTCTTTCCTCCTTAGATAACTGTCAAATCTTTCCTCTATTTTAGCATTTTTTGTAAGAAAACTCTAATTGATTATGTGGGATTATTTTAAGTATTTATAGATATTGTCGATAAATCGTGGTATTATAGATATATTAAATAACCATTTTCCAAGCGAAAGGATATAATCATGAACCGAATTTACCTCGACCAGGCCAGCACCTCTTTTCCAAAGGCTCCAGGTGTGGCACAAGCTATGATGGATTACCTGACTATGAACGGAGTTAACGTGAACCGCGGCTGCTACTCCAGTGCTTACTCAGCAGAAGAAGTTATTTATGAGACACGCCAGCTGCTGGCAGAACTTTTCCACTTTTCCAAATGCAAAAATGTAATTTTTACACCGAATGTCACCACCAGTCTCAATTTTATTTTAAAAGGATTCTTAAAACCAGGAGACCATATTCTGGTATCCGCCATGGAGCACAATGCAGTTATGAGACCTGTAGTACAGCTGGCTTCCTTAGGGATTTCCTTTGACCGGATTCCTTGCAGAACGGACGGCTCTATGATTCTGGAAAAAGTAGAAGAACTGATCCGCCCTGAGACGAAAGCTATTGTCACTTTACATGCTTCCAATGTATGCGGAACCAGGATGCCCCTTGATGCCCTTGGGGAAATCTGTCAGAGGCACCAGCTTTATTTTGTTGTGGATTCTGCACAGACGGCTGGGATCGTACCAATTAATATGGACAAAATGCATATTGACGCGTTAGCTTTTACCGGACATAAAGGACTTCGGGGACCACAAGGGACAGGTGGTTTCCTGGTTTCCCAGGAATTGGCAGAACAAATGGAACCACTGATTTCCGGCGGTACCGGAAGTGTATCTCATACGGAAGAAATTCCGGATTTTATGCCGGATCGCTTTGAATCCGGGACACCTAATCTGCCTGGAATTTATGGACTGCATGAAGCACTTTTGTTCTTGAAAACGCATTCTTTGCAGGCGATAAATGAAAAAGAATTGTCTCTCACTGGTTATTTTCTGGAACAGCTGCAGGCACTGGACGATACTGGCAGACATATCCGTATTATTGGAAAAAAAGATCTCACTGACCGAAATGCAGTTGTTTCGATCCAGACACCAGAAATCGACATGTCACAGGTGGCGTGGCAGCTGGACAATGAGTATGGTGTTATGACCAGAGTCGGACTCCACTGCGCTCCAAACGCCCACAAGACGCTTGGTACTTATCCTGCCGGAACTATCCGGTTCTCCTTTGGACCGGAAAATACAAAGAATGAGCTGGATTTTGCCATCCAGGGATTAAAGAAAATTTTAGACTTATAAATTCAGCATTAGTAACACTTAATTAGTCTTTGAGAAAGGAACCAGTATTTTTACCCTATGGAATTTAAACAATTAGAGGCCTTCGTAGCTGTTGTAGAAAATAAAAGCTTCTCCGAAGCAGCCCGTCAGCTGAACCTGACCCAGCCCACCATCAGTGCCCACATCAATTCTCTGGAACAGGAATTGAACTCGCGGCTGCTGATCCGCACCACCAAGAAGCTGAACATCACCCAGCGCGGTCTTCTGCTCTATGACTGCGCCTCCAATATGCTGAACATGCGCAGCAACATTATAGAAGAGTTCACCGGACAAAATAAAAAGATCATTGACCTGGCTGTTTCCACCATTCCTTCCTCCTACCTTCTGCCAGGTATTCTCAGTGCCTTCACCTGCCAGATTCCAGACGTATATTTTCACTCCTGGCAATCCGACAGTCTCGGCGCTGTGGCAAGAGTTCTAGATGGCAGCGTGGATCTGGCTCTGGTGGGAAATACCTTTGACGAACCAGACTGCTGTTTTATCCCTTTTTGCAAAGATAAACTTGTAATTGCCACCCCGGTCAACCAGCATTACCTGCAATATCAGCAAAAAATGGATTCCGGTACCCTTGATTTCTCTGATTTTCTAAGAGAACCCTTTATTATGCGCGAAACTGGTTCTGGAACCAAAAAGGAAATTGACCGCTATCTGGAAAAACGAAATATCCCGGCTTCTTCCCTGCACATTGTAGCCCGCATGAACGATCTGGAGGCCATCCGCAAGTCTGTAGCCGGCGGCCTTGGAATCTCCATCCTCTCTGCCTGCTCTGCCAAAGATCTGGCCGACACCCACCAGATTCTCATGTTTCCCCTGAATCACGAATCCGCCATGCGAACCTTCTACATTGTGTACAGTAAGAACCGGATTCTGAAGCCACATGTGAAGCAGTTTTTAAAATTCGTAACAAATTTTTATTAGAGCGTGTTTAAAAAAGGCTTTCTGCAAGATGTGCGTCACAATTTATGGGAGATTTTTCAAACACACTCTAATAACCGCTTTTAGAAATACCAGACAAAAGGAAGCTGCCCACCAATTTCCCAGTGAACAGCTTCCCATTTCATTCACACATATTCAAAATTCAATTTCAGCAACTGCCGCCAGCTTATTTCTCCTCAGCAGTCTCTTCAGCCTCTGTCTCAGTCTCCGGAACTACGTTGTGAACTGGTGTTACAGTTGCGACAACTGCTTCCGGATCAGTTGTGATGTGGATATTCTTATTCTTGGCGATTTCAAGGTCTTTCACACGAAGCGTATCACCAATCTTCATACCAGCGACATCAACCTTGATCTTGTCAACCAGATCTGCCGGAAGTGCTTTGTATGCAACCTCTTTCAACTCATCCTGCAGAACACCGGACATAACTTTCTCTTCATTTTCCAGAATGATCTCAGCAGTGGAATGAACCATCTCATTGCTTACCAGTGCCTGGAAATCTACCTCTTCTACTGTATGTGCAAGTGGATTATAATCAACTTCCTTGATCAGCGCATCGTAGGTCTTGCCATCCAGCTCCAGCATTACCTGGCTTCCTTTATTGTTGTTTTTCAACAGAACTTCAATTTCTTTCTTAGTAAACTTAAGGGGAATGGAACCTTCAATTTCTCTGCCGAACAGGTTACCTGTTACAAATCCTTCTCTTCTTAATTTCTTTGCTTTGACATCCATGCTTCTTTTTTCAGCTTTTAAAGTATTCATTTATCTTTTCCTCCAAAATTCTGAAACGCTTAGCAGCCTTCAACAAAGAGGTTTTGTTAAGTACTTCTTTTTTCTTTTTACGTCCCTTATTATAGTCACCTGTTCCGATTATGATTAACCAAATAAAATTTTTTTTGACGGATTTTTTTGTGAAATTTTTTCCTAAAAATCACAGATTACTTTCCTTCCGGTTCACATTCTTCCGCATATAATTTCCAATATTTGTCAGGCACAATAAGGTCACAATCAAGAAGGCTCCCGGAATCACAATGATCCACCAGGAATTTGTCATCAACGCCTTTTCGGAAAGTGACAGCATACTTCCCCAGGAAATCACCTCAACCGGAAGACCAATTCCCATAAAGCTCAAAGTAGACTCTGAAATGATTGCACTTCGCACATTCATAATTACCATGAACATAATGGTCGATATGAAATTTGGTGCCAGATGTTTCCACAAAATATGAAAAAAGCCGCCTCCCATACATCTGGATGCAATTACATATTCACTGTTTCGAATCTGCCGCACCTCTGTACGCACCACCTTGGCAATACTGGTCCAGCTAGTCAGTCCGATTACCAGCGAAAGACTTAGAACATTGGCTTTTCCCAGAATTGCCTGTAACAGAACAACCAGCAGCAAAGAAGGAATACTGAGAAAAATTTCTGTAAAGCGCATAAGCAGATTATCCAGCCACTGTGGGGATAAGCCGCTAAATGCCCCTAACAGAATTGCTATAAAAACAGAAATAACCGTTGACAGCACACCAATGATCAGCGAAATTCTGCCGCCGTACCAGATCATGGAAAAAATATCTCTTCCCATAGTATCTGTTCCAAACAGGAATTCCCCATCAGGTGCCTTATTATAATTCAGAAGGTCCATATAAGTCGGATCCTTTGTCATGATCCATTTTGCACACAAACAGCCCAGAAGAATCCCGCCCAAAATAATTACAGATAAAACTGGTTTTCCCTCAAACATTTTTTTGAAAGCAGACTTTTTAGGCAGAGCATTCTGTTCTTCATTCTTACACGCCCCTACAATTTCAAAAGAACGATCTGTCATGATTCTGTCACCTCCGACATTTCTGTTACCTCATTTGCCTTCATCCGCGGATCAATATGCTCATTTATGATCTGGCTGAGCATATTGCAGAAAATCACCAGAATACCGGACATAATACATAACAGCATCAGCAGGTTATAATCATGATATCTTGCACTCTCATAGGACAAAGCGCCAATTCCAGGATAAGAGAATACACTTTCCACTACAAAAGTACCTCCCAGGACATGAGGAACTGCAATTGCCATAATACTCAGATAGGCAGGCATCACATTCCGCAGACAATGCTTAAAAAGTATATTTTTCTTCTTTACTCCTTTTGATTTCGCCAGAAGCACATACTCTGCCCTTACTTCTTCCAGGAGCTTGTTGCGTATCATGTAGGCATAGTACCAGAGATGTTCCAGTATAACAATGGTAAGCGGCAGAATCAGATGACGGATTCTATCCCAGATGTCTCCCGCTTTTCCTGTGGAGTAGGCTCCGCTGCTTGGCAGAATCCGCAAGGTTACTGCAAAAATCAGAATCAATACAATTGAAAACCAGAATTCCGGGATACAGCTGGATATGGTTCCAAGCTTACACAAGATCCGGTCAATCCATCGCTCTTCATTCCATGCACAAAAAATTCCAACCAGAAGAGAACCGACAAAAATAAATAGAAATCCGATTCCCCCAAGCAGCAAAGTATTTACGATTCGTCCACTGATCACCTCCAGGACATCCTGCTTATACTTGAAAGAAATCCCGAAATTTCCATGAAAAGCATTTCCCAGCCACTTTACATATTGCACATGAATCGGCTCGTTCAGTCCCAGCTTTTCCATGGCCCACTCCCGTTCCTTTGGACTCATCTTTTCCGTCCGGTCTCCATAATAGGAAATCAACGGATCCCCAGGTGCAAGGCGCGCCACATAAAACACTACAATGGACAAAATCAGGACACTCAGCAAAAAAACAGCTGTTTTTTTCCCGAAATACAGAAACGGATTACGTTTTCTCATCTTCACAGCTCCTTCCATACAAAATGTCCAGGAGAGATTTCCTGTAAACTTCCGTTCTTAACATCGTTCTCCTGATAGATCTGTATTTTCCTCTTTCTTTCCCGAACAGGATCCGGGATAGGAATTGCAGACAGAAGAGCTTTGGTATATCCATGCTGGGGATTTGCAAAAACCTCCTTAACTGGTCCAAGCTCTACAATTTTTCCATGATACATCACTCCAACCCTGTCACACAGAAATTCCACCATAGCCAGATCATGCGCGATAAATAAAAAGGTAAAACCATGTTCCTTCTGTAAATGCCGGAAAAGATTAATCACCTGAGCCTGAATAGAAACATCAAGAGAAGCCACCGGCTCATCTGCCACCAGAAATTCCGGTTCCATGCTAAGAGCTCTTGCAATGGCAACCCTTTGCCTTTGTCCTCCTGATAATTCAGAAGGATAACGGTCCAGGAAGCTCTTATCCAGACCTACATACCGCATCTGAAATTCAGCCTCCTGCCTCCCAGTCCCCCTGGGCGGCACAATATGATTGATTTTCATAGGTTCCTGAATAATATCCACGACCTTCATTCTCTGATTCAGACTGGAAGCAGAATCCTGGAAAATCATCTGCCGTTTTGTCTGAAGCAGCTTCCGGTTCGCCTTAAATTCTTTTTTATCACAGATATTTATTCCCCGATACCTTATTTCTCCTTCAGAAGGCTGATAAATATTCATAAGACATCTTGCCGCCGTTGATTTTCCTGATCCGGATTCTCCCACCAGTCCGAACACTTCCCCTTTATAAATCTGGAAAGAAATATCATCTACTGCCCGGATAACCGCTTTTTTTGTCAGATGAAAGCGATGTGTCAGATGCTTTACCTCAACTAAAACTTCCTCATTCAACTTTTTTTCCTCCTACAGGCGGGATAATCTGTGGTGCCCTTTTATCTAACAGCCAGGTAGCTGCATAATGAGTATCCGTAATCTGAAACATAGGCGGCATTTCCTCATAATCAATTCCAAGGGCATATTCATTTCTGCAGGCATAGGCATCGCCCTTAGGTGGGTTTACCAAAGATGGCGGCATTCCGGGAATAGTATAAAGATTTTCTTTCCCCCGGGAAAAATAGGGCAGAGACTGCATAAGTCCCCAGGTATAAGGATGCCTCGGATCATAATAAATTTCTTCTGCTGTTCCGATTTCTACGATTTTCCCCGCATACATGACCGCCACCCGGTCTGCAGTCCTTGCAACTACTCCAAGATCATGGGATACCAAAATGGTAGACGTTCCCATTTTCTTCTGTATTTCTCCAAGAAGATCCAGAATCTGTGCCTGAATCGTCACATCCAGCGCCGTTGTAGGCTCATCTGCAAATAAAATATCCGGATCAGAAGCCAGTGCAATTGCCATAACACTTCTCTGTCTCATTCCTCCGGAAAAATTGTAGGGATAAGAATGATAGCGCTCCTGTGCATGTTCGATTCCAACCAGCTCCATCAATTCCAATACTTTTTTATAAACCTGTTCTTTTGTTTTTCTTTTATCGTGAATCAGAATTGCCTCTGCAATCTGCTGACCTATTTTCATAGTGGGATTTAAAGATGTCATAGGATCCTGGAATACCGTAGCGATCTTTGTACCACGGATCTGGCTCCAGTCTCTTCCATCCCTGATATTTGCAAGGTTTAAGATACAGATTCCATGTAATCTCTCACTGCTCTCATCCAGATATTTTACGCGGAATGTAACTTTATCAAAAACAGCATTTCTCTGCTCTTCATCACTCAGATCAACACCAAGCTTCATTGCCTCTTTTAATGCATCCAGCAGCGCATTGTTCTGCTTCATACGCTTGCGGAAACCAAAACGTCCGACAGAAAGATATACCTCTTTTGCAAGGATCTCATTTCTCGCTTCTGTCTCTGCTGAGATCGCTTCGCTGACTTCCTTCGCATGTTTTGCCTTAAGCTCTGCCATCTTCTTATCAAATTCCTGATTGTATGCAGTATCATGTGCCAGACTGTTTGCACGCTCTTTTACCTTCTGCTCATGCTCTTTCTCGAATGCCCTGATCTTTGTATCCAATTCAGAGATTTTCTTTCCAGCCTCTTTGATCTTATCCTTTTCTTTGGATGGATCGTAAGTCTGTTTCAAGTTGAAGGTATTCGTTCTCTCATGTTTTAACTCAAGGAGTTCTTTTTCATACGCTTCTGCTTCTTCTTTGCTCAAATCTGCTCTTCTTCTCTTCTCAGACTCTAACTCAAGAATCGCTTTATAAGTGTCTGCACCAAACTCCAGTCTGGAATACTCGTCTAATTTTTTCTTATTCTCTGCGATGACTTTCTTTGCATTGTCATTTAATTTTACGACAGTATCGGAAAGCTCTTCATCACTGAAAATAATCTTACCGTTATCAATGAATCCGTTGCTGTCCAACATTCCTGCAAATGTTTTTGTAAAAACAGATTTACCGGAACCGGACTCTCCTACGATTGCAATGGATTCATTCTCATAAATATCCAGTGACACTCCACGGATGGCAGTAAGCACCCTGCCCCTCACGTGGAATTTCACGATCAAATCTTTTACTGATAATAATACTTTTCTATCTTCCATCTACCTAACCTCTACATGTGTGTTCTCGGATCAGATGCATCACCAAGGTTCTGTCCAACGACATATAAAACAATCGTGATGATAGAAGCAACGACTACCGGGCTCCAGAACTCGAACTGCCAGCCAGGGGTAAGCATCGCACTTTCTGACTCGTAAATCAATCTACCAAGTGACATATCTGACATACCCATACCGATATATGCTAAGAACACCTCATAAGAAATATAGGAAGGGATCTCTGTTGCTGCCAGTGTTACAATAACAGATGTCATAAATGGAAGAATATTTTTCATTGCGATCTTAAGTGTACTCGTTCCCAGACATTTGGATGCAAGGTTGTACTCTCTGTCACGGATGATCACTACCTGTGTACGGATAAAGTACGCGATTCCAAGCCATCCGGTAATGGTCAGCGCCAGTACCATGGTCCAGAAACCAGCTTTAAACAACATAACCATAACGGCGATCAATAAAATGTATGGAATGTTTGCAAGAATGTTATATACCTCCTGCATAAAAACATCCACTTTCTTTGAAAATCCCCAGATAGATCCGACAACAACACCAACGGAAAGGTTGATCGCTGCACAGATAAATGCAAGGGAAATGGAAATCCTTGATCCAAACCATACGGCATCGAATGTGGACTGTCCGGCTGCACCGGTACCTAAGATCCAGTGAATGTTCATTCCCAGACGTTCGATCGCTGCAGATGGTGACAAGTGTTTAGTTGTCGCATCCATTAAGTTACCAAACTTATCATATTCCACAAATAATGGGTAAAGGTAAGTGAATGCGATCAACACACCCAGAATCGCCAAAATAATAATATTAATCTTTTTCTTAAAAAATACACGGAATACAGAATGCCAGTAAGAATATCTTGGCGCTGTAATCTTTTCTGATTCCAGATCACTGTGGTCTACCGGAGCGAATAATTCTTCCTCCGGCATACCGAACTTTTCTAAATCCTGACTC
>ENA-OPCP01001305-OPCP01001305.1-human-gut-metagenome-genome-assembly--contig:-NODE-1305-length-16074-cov-2.527436_pt1 | contig 16074 bp, 6 predicted proteins | sample MGYA00241563_ERZ501477 | MGnify/ENA primary metagenome ERZ501477 (study PRJEB25962, sample SAMEA2042572) | human gut metagenome | biome: human gut; feature: human-associated habitat; material: faeces... | reverse complement strand
GCCGTATCCCGGGGCGAAACCCTTTTCACCATCTCGTCGAAGGAAATCGCCGAAGGCGATTACGAGCAACGCATCCGCTCGGCATACACGCAGGCAGAAACCGCTTTCCGGCGAGCCGAAAAGCTGATCGGCGACCGAATCATCACGCAGACCGAATACGAGCAAGCCCGGCTGGCATACGAAAACGCCAAGACGGCTTACGATGCGCTCGCAAGCAAATCGTCGGCCAAGGGAACCCGCGCCACGGCCCCCATCGGCGGCTTCATCAAGAGCCTGTCGGTCGGCGAAGGAGACTACGTCACGGTAGGCCAATCGCTTGCAACCGTTTCGCAAAACCGCAAGCTCGTACTGAGAGCGGAAGTGTCGCAGAAATACGCAGGCAGACTGCGCGCCGTGACGAGCGCCAATTTCGAAACGCCTTACGACGGCCGCGTCTATTCGCTCGCCGAGATGGGCGGACGGCTGCTGTCGGTCGGCAAGGGCTCGGACGGGACGTCGGCCTACATTCCCGTCACGTTCGAGTTCAACAACGGCGGAGAGGTGATCCCCGGCTCTTTCGTCGAGGTCTTTCTGCTCTCGGCGCCCCGGCCCGAAACGCTGGCCGTTCCGCTCAGCGCCGTAACGGAGGACCAGGGCGTCTACTCGGTTTTCGTGCAGCTCGATCCGGAAACATACGTCAAAAGGGAAGTCAAGCTGGGCGCGTCCGACGGCACCCGGGTGCAAATCCTCGAAGGCCTCTCGCCCGGCGAGACGATCGTCAGCCGGGGAGTCGCCCAAGTCAAGATGGCCTCGTTCTCAGGTGCCATACCCGGCCACACCCATTCCCATTAGAACCGTCCGGACATGCTGAACCGAATCATCGAATTCTCATTACGCAACCGGATGTTGGTAATGATCGCGGGCGTCGTGCTGCTCGTCGCAGGCACGTACACGGCCCGCAAAATGGAAGTGGACGTTTTCCCGGACCTGAACGCGCCGACGGTCGTCGTGATGACCGAGGCGAGCGGCATGGCGGCCGAAGAAGTCGAGCGGACCGTGACCTTCCCGATCGAAACGGCCGTGAACGGAGCGACCGACGTGCGTCGCGTCCGTTCGAGCTCGACCTCCGGCTTCTCGGTCGTATGGGTCGAGTTCGACTGGGGAACCGACATCTACCTGGCCCGCCAGATCGTATCCGAAAAGCTGGCTACGCTGAACGAAACGCTTCCGAACAACGTCGGGACGCCGACGCTCGGACCGCAGTCGTCCATTCTGGGCGAGCTGATGATTATCGGCCTGACCTCGGACAGCACTTCGCTCGAAGAACTGCGGACACTGGCCGACTGGACGATCCGCCCCCGGCTGCTCTCGACCGGAGGCGTAGCCCAGGTGACCGTCATCGGCGGCGATATCAAGGAGTACCAGATCCTGCTGGACCCTGCCCGGATGAAACATTTCGGCGTCACGACGGGCGAAGTGCTCGGCGTGGTCGAGAACCTGACCCGTAACTCGAGCGGAGGAATTCTGAACCAGCACGGCAACGAATACATCATCCGGGGCATGCTCTCGACGGCCGACGAGGACGAAATGGGACGAGCCGTGATCCGTATCGAGAACGGCCTCCCCGTTACGCTCGAACAGGTGGCCGACGTGCGGATCGGAGCCAAGACGCCCCGGCTGGGCACGGCATCCGAACGCGGTAAGCCGGCCGTGCTGATGACCGTCACGAAGCAGCCTAACACGAACTCGCTCGAACTGACCGAAAAACTCGACCGAGCCGTCGCCGAACTGAGCGAGACGCTGCCTGCGGACGTGCACGTATCGACCGACTCGTTCCGTCAGGCCCGTTTCATCGAAGGCTCGATCGACAACATTCAGAAATCGCTGTTCGAAGGAGCGATCTTCGTCGTGATCGTCCTGCTGGTCTTTCTGATGAACTTCCGCACGACGGTCATCTCGCTGGTCGCGCTGCCGCTCTCGCTGCTCGTGTCGATTCTGGCGTTGAAATGGATGGGGCTCACGATCAACACGATGAGCCTCGGAGGCATGGCCATCGCGATCGGATCGCTCGTCGACGACGCGATCATCGACGTCGAGAACGTATTCAAAAGGCTGCGCGAGAATTTCGCGCGCCCCAAGGACCAGCGGCTGCCGACGCTGAGCATCGTTTTCGAGGCGTCGAAAGAGATCCGTACGTCGGTCGTCCACGCGACGATCATCACGATCGTGGCCTTCGTCCCGCTTTTCTTCCTCGACGGCATGGAAGGGCGCATGCTGCGCCCGTTGGGCATCTCGTTCATCGTCGCGCTGTTCGCGTCGATGATCGTGGCGGTCACGCTGACGCCCGTGCTGTGCAGCTACCTGCTGACCGGCGACCGGGTACTCCGCCGCAACGAAAAGGAACCCGTCGTCTCGCGCTTTCTGAAGCGCGTCTACCGCCGCGTGCTCGAATGGGTGCTCGCCCATAAGAAAGCCGTACTCGGCTCGACCGTCGTCCTGTTCGCCGGGGCGCTCGCCGTTTTCCTCTCGCTGGGCCGCAGCTTCCTGCCCCCATTCAACGAAGGCTCGCTGACGATCAACGCCTCGACGATGCCGGGCATCTCGCTCGAAGAGTCCGACAAGATCGGCAGCCAAGTGGAAAGCATTCTGCTCGAAATACCCGAAATCCGGACGGTCGTCCGCAAAACGGGCCGCGCCGAGCTGGACGAGCATGCGCTGGGCGTCGGCGTATCGGAAATCGAAGCGCCGTACGAACTCGCGGACCGATCGCGCAGCGAATTCATGGCCGACGTGCGCAGACGGCTGGGCGTGCTTCACGGCGTCAACATCGAAATCGGACAGCCCATTTCGCACCGGATCGACGCGATGCTGTCGGGCACCAAGGCCAATATCGCAATCAAGCTGTTCGGCCCGGACCTGAACCGCCTGTTCGCGCTCGGCAACCGGATCAAAAGCTCTATCGCGGACATCGACGGCATAGCCGACCTGAACGTCGAGCAGCAAATCGAGCGGCCTCAGCTGCAAATCCGGCCCAAACGCGAAATGCTGGCCCGCTACGGTATCACGCTGCCCGCTTTCGCCGAATTCGTCGAGGTGGCGCTCGGCGGACGGGTCGTCTCGCAGGTATACGACGAAGGACGCTCGTTCGACGTGACGGTCAAGGCATCGGATGCCAGCCGGAACGACATGGAGCGCATCGGCGAGCTGATGCTCGACGGAACCGACGGGAAAGTCCCCCTGAGCTACGTGGCCGACATCGTGTCGACATCGGGTCCCAACGCGATCGGTCGCGAGAACGCCCAGCGCCTGATCGTCGTATCGGCCAACGTGGCCGACCGCGACCTGCGCAGCGTCGTCAACGAAATCGGCGAAACGATCCGGACGCAAGTGCCCATGCCGGAAGGATATCATGTGGAATACGGCGGACAGTTCGAGAGCGAACAGGCGGCCTCACGCACGCTGACGCTGACGTCGCTCGTCGCGCTGCTCGTCATTTTCCTGCTGCTGTATCAGGAATTCCGCAGCCTGAAGATCGCCGGCGTCATCCTGCTGAACCTGCCGCTGGCCCTGATCGGCGGCGTTGCGAGCCTGTGGCTCACTTCGGGCGAAGTGAGCATTCCGGCCATCATCGGGTTCATCTCGCTGCTGGGCATCGCCACGCGCAACGGCATTCTGCTCGTTTCGCACTACAACCACCTGCGCGGCGAGGGCATGCCGCTGCACGAAAGCGTCGTGCAGGGCTCGCTGGACCGGCTGAATCCGATCCTGATGACCGCGCTGTCGTCGGCTCTGGCGCTGATTCCGCTCGCGCTGGGAGGCAGCCTGCCCGGCAACGAAATACAGAGCCCGATGGCCAAAGTCATACTCGGCGGACTGCTCAGCTCGACACTGCTCAACGGATTCATCATTCCGTCGGTCTACCTGATTGTCAACCGTAAAAAACCGAAAGCATGAAACGCATACCGATCATACTGTTCTTCCTCGTACTGGCTCCGGCGGCCTCGGCCCAGCGAAGCATCGACGAGGTGCTCCGTCAGGTCGAAAACGCGAGCCGCGAGCTGGAAGCGCAACGGCAACTGACCGCGGCGCAGAAGCAAGACGCCGCCACGGGCAAATACATGGCCAACCCGACGGTCGAAATGGAAAAGATGTGGGGAGCGGCCGGAGCAGGGCAGAACACCGAGCTGGCCGTCGTCCAGACGATCGATTTCCCGACCGTCTACGGGTCCCGCAACCGGATCGCCAAGCTCAAAGGCTCCCTGTATGAAAAGCAATGGGAATCCCAGAGGCAACAGCTGCTGCTGCAGGCCAAGCAGCTCTGTATCGAAATCGTCTACCTCTACCGTCAGCGGGACCTGCTCGACGAACGGTTATCGAACGCCGAGCGACTGAGCGAAGCGTACAGGCGAAAAATGGAGACGGGCGACGCGACCTCCCTCGAAGCGAACAAGATCGCCGTCGAGTCGATCTCGGCCCGTACGGCCGCCGATCTGAACCGAGCTGAGCTGCAAGCCAAAATCCAGCAACTCAACACGATGACCGGAGACAGCGACGACTCGTTCGAGGACGTGACCTACCCCCCGGTCGAAACGCTGCCGCCGGCCGACGTGTTGTCCGAGGCATACATGAGCGGCAACCCGCTGCTCGAAAGCATGGAAAATACGCTCGAGATCGATCGCCGGACCGTGGCTCTGAATCGGGGACTCTCTCTGCCCCAGTTCGAGGTAGGATACCGGCACGACTACGGAGAAGGCCGCGCCACGGGATTCAAGGTCGGCATGTCGGTGCCGCTTTTCGAGAACAAGAACAAGGTCAAGGCGGCCAAGGCGGCGGCCGTCTCGTCTCAGGCTCAATTGGAAAGCGCCCGGACGAACGCGGCGTCCCAGTTCCGGATGCTGTACGATCAGGCCGTCGCGCTCTCCGAATCGATGCGGTCGATGCGGTCGGCCCTCGCATCGCAGAACAGCCTCGAGATTCTCGGCAAGGCGCTCGATGCGGGGCAGATCAGCGTGATCGACTATTTCACCGAGGCGAACCTGCTGTTCGAAAGCCGCGGAACGCTGCTCCAGATCGAGCGGGACTACCAGTCGGCCGTAGCCGCCCTGTACAGCTTCTCGCTATAGACCGCGTCAGGTCCGACCGGTCATGCCGGGCTTCCTTAAGAAACACGAAGGAGGCCCGGCTTTCGCTATCGAACAATATGCATTTTTAACAAATCAAATATTTTTTTAACATACATTCCGATTCTCAATTAAAATTGCTATCTTTGCACAGGTAGAGAAAGGTCGTTTACATAGGACAAAAATACACTGTCAATAAGCGACATACGCCCTCCGAAAGAAAGATAAAACAACACGAAGTCGCCCCGCGAGGCCGACGAAAAACCAATAGAACCCGCAAAGATGAAAATTGTAGGCGAACCGAAAGCGTTTCTGAGCAACGAGGCGCTGCAGCTTCTGAACCTGTACGAATCACTGGGACAGCGTGCGGAAATCTTCCTGCCGCGCCACATCTTCGATAACCTCACAAGCTTCGTGAGCCTCTGCATGGAGGAGCCCGACGATCCGGCCAAGCAACAGGCCGAAATCAACCGCTATCTGCTGAAGTTCCGCGAAGATATCCCGGGATACACGCACGTGTCGCTGATGCTGATTCCGCACAACAACTCGAAGGCTTTCGAGCTGAGCAGCAAGCGCGGCGAATTCGCCAAGAAAATATCGGCCCTGCTCGACACCGACGGCACGACGACCGAAATCAAGACGTTGCTGCGTAATATCCGCGACAGCCACGACCTGTCGGTCGGCACGCCTCCGATCAACAGCCGCCATATCGATTTCATGTCTCAGGTACAGCTAGGCGGCCATGTGCGCGACCTGCGCAAGTACCGCGACGTGATCGGCGTGACGGGCGACATCAACGAGGCGCACTGGAACTACCTGATGGACACGCTCGAGCAGATGATCAGCCAAAGTACGCACTACACGACCAAGGCCGAGATCAGCGACTTTCTGCACCGCAGCCAGTGGGCCGTCAATTTCAAGGGCATGAACGGCATGATCCGAACCGTCGTCTCGGGCAATGCCGACAAGGCCGTCCAACTGCTCAAGGGCGACGTGTTCCACAAGGACGCCGTCGTCGTGCTGGAAAGCCCCGCGCCCGAAACGCTGTACGAACAGATGACGGCCGATACGACCTCGATTTTCGTCGTCAAGGTCAAGCACGCGCGCATCAACCATTACTCGGGCCCGAAATGGTTCCCGCTGCTGACCCGACTGGTGATCGTCGACGACTCGAAAGAGTCTCGCAGCTCGAACACGTCGCTCGTGTTCTGCTTCCACAACGGCATTATCAACACGTTGAACAAAGTCCATACGAAAAAGCTCGGCTCGCCGGCCAACACGCAACTGAATCTGCGGCTGATTCTCGAGAACGTCAACCCGAGCTACCTGAAGGAATTCCGCGAAAAGCTCGAAATGCAGATCGAGGAGTACGGCCGCGAAATCAAATCGCTGCTGCTCGAGCAGACCGGGTCGGACACCGACATCGAGAAACGCATCACGCTGTTCAAGCTCGACTCTTTCTCGCGTCAGGTCGTGCAGGACAAATACTCGCTCGAAAAGCTGCGCGACTTCATTTTCTTTCTGGAAAACTGCCACAAGCAGGAAAACAAGAAGATTCAGACTCAGGAGCTGATCGACGAGTTCGAGAGCCGGATGAAGAACTATTTCTACGCCGGCAACAAGCTGATCGACGTGATCACGATCCTCGAGGGCGGCGGACGGCATCAGATCAAGACGTTCGGCGACTATCTGCGCAGCCGTACGTTCAATAACCTCAGCAGCAAGATCCGCTATGCCTGCCGGTTGATTCTGGACATCATCCCGAGTTGCTACGAACGGACGCTGAAGAACCATTTCCACAAGAATTTCGGTATCAATCTGTTCCTCGAAAAATATCAGGAGTACATCACCAAGACGAGCCGCGACGCCGACAACAAGGGACGCTTCGAGAAGTTCCTGATCGATCTGGGCATCCGCGACAAGTACTTCGCGCTGAGCGACGACGACAAGGAGATCGTCAAGAACTTCCTGTCGGCTTTGGGCAATCTGGACCAGACCTCGGTATCGGACTCCGTACAGATGATCATCCGCGACCTGCTGTTCAACCCGAACGGCCGGCCGAAGCCCTATATCGTCTATAACGCCGTGCAGGCATGGGAGTACAAGGACCTGCTGCCCGACGACTGTTTCGACATCAATCCGTTCGACATCGAGATCGAGAACGACGCCGACGGCCGTCTGGCTTACGACCGTCTGGTCGACAAACTGCTGCGTATCAAGTCGACGCTCGCGCTGTTCGACGACAGCGGCAGCCTGTGGGACCTGTTCTGCGAAAACACGACGATCATCGTCAACGACCCGAACAACCCGACGGGATATTCCGACTTCAACAGCGAGTCGGTCAACAATTTCCTGCGTTTTCTAAACAGTTGCAAGATCACGCTGTTTCTGGACGAGGCATACGCCGAAAGCGTCAAGATCGAGGACCGCACGATGCCCAAGTGGCGGACGCTGTCGCGCTACATCATGAACAACATCAACGCGCAGTCGCGCATCAAGGCGGTCTCGTCGCTTTCCACGACCAAAAATCTGGCCGCCACCGGCGAACGCCTCGGCGCCGTCGCGCTGACGCCTCAGGCGTCGGACTTCGCCAAGTACGCCCGCAGCTGCAACAGCGCCGCGCACGGAAATAACAACTCGCTGCTGATGCTCAACAACACGCTGCAAACGGCACAGGTAGCCAAAAGCATCAAGGATCAGATCGAAGCCGAACTGCCCAAGAACGCTTCGCGTTCGAAGATCAAGAAAGCGATCGTCCGCTTCATCGTCAACCAGATCGACAAGACCGAACAGTCGAACGAAATCAGCAAGACGAACCGCCAGCTGCATAAAACGGCCGGCTTCGAGGGCTCGCCGCTTTATCTGTTCCTGCTCGACGAACTGATCGCGCTGGACAAGCTCGACGTGCTGGGACTCCCCGACGACTTCAAGTATCAGGGCGAGCCGTTCTTCGTCTACTATCAGGCCAAACTGGTCGAGAACCTGAACCGGTTCCGGATCAACAAGAACTTCCGCAGCGAGTCGCTCAAGCGGATGAAAATGGCCAAGAGCGTCGCCGCCCGCCTGTTGGAGGAGGCGCCCGAAGGAACCGAATTGGGCTACATACAGTCCGACGGATCGTATCTGTTCAACTTCCGGATTCTCGGTCCGTTCTCCTACGCCGACGTACTGCTGTTCTGCCGCGCGCTGGCCAAGTACCGGGGCGTCGCCACGGTCCCGTATCCGACGGGGCTCGTGCGCTTCTCGCTGGGCGGGTACATCGCCGCCGGCAAGGAAGGCATGAAAATTTTCTCGGCCGAAATCGAGGATGCTTTCTCGATCTTCATCCGCTACTGGACCCGGTTCGCCGCCGAGCGAGCCGACGAGGCCAACAAGGGAGTCGAGAGCAAGGACTTGCTCGAGCGCGTGTTCTACTCCCCGAAAGATCAGGACTTCATCGACAGCCTGATCCGCGACTATAAGCTGTCGGCCCGGTACAAGAAAGACAAGGCCCCATCGCTGCAGATCCGCGACGTACGCTCGCTATACCATACGTCGCCCGAACGCAGCGGCGTGACGATCACGACGATCGGACGGTCGGCCAACTCGGTGATCGAGCTGCACGGCGACATCGTCGGCAGCTGCAAGGACGTGTTCGAGTTCGTACGCAGCTCCGCTTTCACGAAAATCTACGAAAACCTGCTCGCACAGGTCTACAAGAAAGTGCCCGCCTTGTCCGACATGGATTTCAACACGGTCAGCTCGCGATACAGCAAGGCCGTGATCCTGAAATACATCACCAATAAGAAGACCTTCCAGCCGAACCATCACGTACTGGACAATCCGGAGGAAAAGAACGTGATGCGCGAGATACTGATCGAAATGGAGAATCTGCTCTTCTCGGACAGCAAGATGAAAATTCTCGCGATCAACGCTACCGGCGACCCGGCTTTGGACAAAGCGAAGCTCGAGGGCCTGAACGCAATCATCAAGAAGTACATCCGTGAGATCCTGCTCCACTTCAACCTGCCTTTCGAGAAAGAGAGTCTGGAACCCAGCCGCAAGGAGATCATCCGCACGGCCGGCGAATGCTTCGAGGAGATCACGGGAATCAAGCTTTCGGAGCTCAACCTGAATATCTGGGTCGACGAATTCATGCGCAACCTGCGCGACCTGCCCGAGTTCAAGGGGCTGCTGATCTCGCAGAAAAGCATCGGCTACATCATGGATACGGTAGCCGAGGGCATCGCCCGCTCGCCGGAAATCACGGACAAGATCCTGTATCTGTACCTGCTCAACAACGACAACTCGTTCTACAAGCTGGTCTGCAAGAAGCTGCAATACTTCAACGAGAAGATCAAGAGTTGCGACGATGCCGAACTGCGGATGTTCACCGAGGAATTCGTTTCGGAAATCCTCCCGATGCAGCTTGAGGAGCTGAGCAACTACATCATGCGCAAGAAGGACATCAAGATCGCCGAGAGCGAGATATATGCCGTCACGCGGCGCGTGGTCCGGTTCTACATCAGCATGATCAAGCGCACGCGCGGAACCGACTATTACAACCGTTACGCGCACACGATGGTCCGCATCGTCGAGACGGCGTTCAAGAAACAGAACTCGAGCGTCAACGAAATGGTGCAGCACGGCATATCGCTCTACAAAGGATTCGCTATGGAGAACAAGGCGCTCGAGACATTCGAAGGCGGCCGCATTTCCTGGATCAACGAACTGATGAGCAAATGCGGCGTGATCAGTTCCGAGCAGCCCGTACAGCAACACACGCGGATCGTGACCGATGCGAAGAAGCGCGAATACCCGTTCCATAAGATCGACCGGACCGAAAGCCGTCGGGCAGAGGCGCTGCCTTCGGACGACCATCCTACCGAGTATATCCGCTACATCGATACGCGCCCCGACTCGTCTTTCTTCACGAACCGGCTGTCGCGCTTCGTCCGGAACATGGACTCGGACGACTACCGTTGCAAGGTCGTCAAGCACGGTATCGTCAAGGAGCTGGTCATTTTCCAAAAGGGATACCTAAAGTACCTGACCGACAACTACCGGCTCAACTATACCGAGGATATCAGCCTGAAGGACATCGTGAATTTCGTCCCGGACGTGATCTCGCTGCTCGGAGCGCCCGAAAAGCTGATTTCGTTCCCGCAGATAGGCTATTTCGACATCAAGGGTCCGTCGGGCAATATCAAGACGATCGTCACTCCGCTGAAAAAGGAAGCCGACTATTTCGGCGACGTAAAGAAACCGCGCCTGACGGTCATCAACGAAAAGGTGAAGGAGATCGGCGGTATCCCGCGTCACGGCTCGCTGTTTCTGGTCGAGGAGAACGACGGCAGCGTATTCGTGATCGAAATCAACGGCGACAGCGGGGTAGGCAAGAGCGAAATGATCGCGGCTTTCGTACTGAAATGGCTGCGCAACAACCTCGAGGGCATCCGTTCGGTCAAGATGATCGCCGGAGACATGTTCCACGAGTTCCAAGATGCCGACGGCAACCTGTACGGCATCGGCACCGAGGTGGGCGACTTCTCGCGCACGACGGATTTCGATCCGGATTACATCAAATACTACAAGTTCCTTTTCGAAAGCAGCGCCGACAGCAACGTCGACGACCGCAACGCGCGCAGCACCGTCAGCGGCATGTGCGACATCACGATGCCGTACCGCGTCGACATCATGCTGAGCGCCAGCAACTACTCGAAGGACGAGGGCGGCATCACGCGCATGGACAATCCGGAGAACTTTCTGCTTTACATCGACGCCCACGGCGAGCGGAAGGAGAAAGCCACCAGCGGCGACGGCCCGAACTTCCAGCGAACGCTCAAGCGATACACGGCCGACAAGAACATCGTCGAGGTCATATCGCGGCACGGCAACTACCTGGACGACATCCTCGACTGGGACTACAATCCGATCGACCGGCAGTATTACCTCGCCTCGTCGTACAAGCTGCTCGATAAGATCGACATCACAGAAGTCGTCCGGATGATCTTCGTCGGCCACAGCTTCACCCGCGACGGTATCCGCTACACGATCGAAGACGTCGCGTTCGACATGATCCAGAACCGCTTTACCGCATCGACCGTATACGAGGACGAAGCGGAGAAAGTGTATACCGACATCGTGCTCGATCGCCGCATCTTCAGCTCGATCTTCGACGCGCTGGCCAGCACGCCGGGCGGGCAGCCGTTCATCGCCGAAGAGGATCAGGTCGAGACCGTACACCGGCTGATCGAATGCCTGCGAGGCGGCAAGGACGGCCGCGGCGGAGCACGCCATATCCAATGCGGCGTACTGTCGACCGAGATCGGCAAGAAAGGCCGCGAAATCACCGGTCCTCAGAAAGCCGCCGCCGCATTGAAGCAGCTCATTCAGGAAGTGCGCGTCAACAAGCCGGAGATCAACGAGGGCAAAATCAAGGTCAAGCGTCTGATCAACGAAAAATATTACCACATTTTCGGCGGGGAAATGAACAGTTCGGAACTGTGGCGCTATAATTTCTACCTGTATCAGTTGGAAAACATGCGCAAGGCCGACCTGCGCCGCATGGACAACCGCAACAAGCGGGTCGACATCTCCAATCTGGTCGATTTCCATCCGGTAGCTCCCGATCACGAGTTCAGCCCGCTGCTCGTCAATCCTAACCTGAACATCGAGCTGAGCAGCTTCAGCGAAACGTTCGAGGAACTGATGAGCTTCCCGAACTATCCGGAATTCGCCGAGGAGTTCGCCGCCAAGCTCGACAGGCTGTACATTGCCGACGGATACAGCGAGGAGACGAACATCAACAACATGATCGTCCAGTTGCTGATTCTCGAAGGTTACATCAGCAGCGACGATCTGGCTCAGGGCAGCGTGATCGAGAAAGTCAACCGCGAAACGATCGCCGCGGCGAAGCACGCCGTCGTACAATACCTGAACCGGCAACGTTCCGAGAGGGCCGCCGAACAGCCCCAGACCGCGGCGAAAAAAACGCCGGAGAAGTCCAAGCAAGAGCGGAACAAATAACGGACGCAAACCGATCGAAAATCCGGGCTCGATTACAGAGTCCGGATTTTCGTTTTATATCCGCTACATTGCCCGGACAGCGCTTGAATCGGGTATTGTATCGGCAAATTCAGGAGACCGGAGACCCGGTTTCCACGGATTGAAATCGCTATCCGTTATACGTTGAAACGCATAACGGCCGGAGCGCATATCGGACAATCCCTGTTCTCGGACTGAGTCCGAACAGGAGCGGAAGTCCGAAATCAGAGAGCGGCACCTCACGGCGCCGCTCTCCTTCACAAATCAAATCCCAACAAATTATATTCTATAGCTTCTTAAATAGTTTCAGTGTACATAGAATACCTTCGCGGCCTGCGACTGCACGCCCGTACCGGCGAACGTCGGGGACTGCTCGTCCTTCAACTCGAACACGCCCGAGTCGCTGCGCATGCTGCCGTCATAGCCTATCCACTTCAGCGTTACGTTCACCTGCTTCTTTCCGGCAGGCACCAGCCCGGCAATGTCAAAGCTGACACGGCCGTACCCCTGCATCAGGCGGGGATCTCCGAAGCTGTTATGTTTCAACGTCACGATTACGTGGTCGTCCGTCGAATTTTCCTCGTCAACCGCCAGGTTGATATAATGCGGATTCTTCTCGCTATTGCTGCCCCAGATCAAAAAAATCACGTTCAAATATTTCCCTGCTCCGAACCATGCACTCCCCACTTCGATCGGATCGTTTCCGATGCTGTCTATCTGCTGTTGCGTCAGTTCGGAATACCGGACAGGTTTCTTGGTCAGCACCGAGCCGATCGCATTGGCCCGCACGTCGTACTCGCTGTCCGACTTCTGTTCCAGCACGGTGAAGTTCATCCGGACCCTCATTCCGTCCTCCGCCTGAAACTTCGCGTCCAAGTTTTCCGTTACGTTCAGCGTATTTCCCCCGTCGGTTTTCACGCTGAAACTCTTGCCCGTTCCCTCGACCATTCCGTAACATTCCTCGCCGTACAGACGATCGTCGTCATTGTCGTCCAAGCACGAGGCGAAAACCAACGACACGACTGCCGCCGCAGTGAAAAATTTTGTAAATTTAATCATAATACGCTTCATAATGAAATCCTGCGATAAATAATTCAATAAAATCGAAACTTCGGATACATTCGCAATCGCTTTTACAAAACCGAATTCACTATGTAAGATGCGCATCCCGGGCAAAACGTTGCATCAGGCAAGGCAAATCTCGGCGAAACGTCAGAATTTATAGCGGAATCCCACGCCCAGATTGACGTTCCAAGGATTTTGCGTCCGATAGGATGCAGGCTGGCGCTTGTTCTCGAAATAATAGCTGACCGCCGGTTCCACATAAATACCGAAATGATCCACCAGATCGAAACCGACGCCCAAACCCAGATTGACCGACCACAAAGCGCCGTCGGCCGCGATCTTGCGAGTCTCGGACGAAACGAAAGCCCGGTCCTTGTACAGTTCGGTCGTCCCGCGCGCAGACAAGGCGAACTCGGCCATCGCTCCGCCCGAGAAATAGATGTCGAAACGTCCCCGGTCGAACACCGAATAATTGACCGTCAGCGGGATGCCCAGATAGTGCAGCCTCTGGCGATAACGGTAATTGAAAGCGCCCTCGATCTCGGCCTTTGAACTCATATAAGTATATACGAGCCCCGTTCCGATATGGAGGCGGGGCGTCAGGTACTTGTGAACGGAAAACCCGACCGACACGGGAAATTTGTGATCCATGTGGCTGTCTTCAAAAAACGGACTTTCCGATATCCGCCAAACCCGCGTTCTGAATCAGCAGCATCGGGGAGCTGCCGGAGGCGGAAAGTGCGTTTGAAAACGTAGAAGCGTTGGCATACAGAGAGGCGGACCAACCCTTGCTCCTGCCGCCTCGCCTCTTGAGAGGCGCATCCGTTTGCGCGAACTTGCGCTCGTAAGCGGCTATCAGCTCTCTGTTGGGGGCGGTCTCTGCGGACCGATCCGGTTGCGACGACATATCGCTTCCGCGTTGTCCGTATTATCCCGAGACGGCGACGAATTGCCGGACGGGGCACCTGCACCGTCGCTCAGACTGGCGAGGAGCGCAGTCGACGCTTTCGAACGGGGATCGATCAGTCGGACCGACCTGGCCGACTTCATGATTCGGTTCAGAGCCGTATCGTTGAAAGCAGGAGCCGTCCCCGAGGCGGAATCGCTACCGGAAACGGGAAGCGGCAGCGCCACCGTTTCGGCCATAGATTTCTCACCCCACGAGTGCGTGCGCTGAACCCGCCAAACGCCCAACCCGATGCCGAGCAGGACGACCGCGGCGGCGGCATAACGGCTCCACGAACGGAACAGAGGGACACATGCAGTTGCATGCGGCGCTGCATCTCCGCCCACGGCGGAACGGGCAATCCCGCCTCCGCGTCGTGCAGCTTGCGCCTCAATGCTTCATCCAACGAATCCCTTTTCATCTCAGATCACCTCCTCTTCTTTCAGTATTTTGAGCAGACATCCCTTGGCCCTCAGATATTGCGAGCGCGAAGTGCCTTCGCTCACGCCGAGCATCTCGGCGATCTCGCGGTGAGAGTATCCTTCGACGGCAAACAGGTTCAGCACCGCGCGGTATCCGTCGGGCAGCTTGCCGATACATCGCAGCAGCTCGGCGGTCTCCATACGTTCCACGGCCGATGCTTCGGTTCCTTCGACCTGCCTGAGCGCATCGATCTGCTCGCTGCCCTGCAGCACGTTTTTCTTGCGCAGATACCCCAAGGCCGTATTGACGAAAATCCGTCTGATCCATCCTTCCAGCGATCCCTCGCCCCGGAAATCCCCGATTTTGGAGAAAACGGTGATAAAGCCGTCGTGCAGCAGATCCTGAGCGATCTCGCGATGGCACACATAGCGGAAACACACGCCGTACATCTTCGGAGCGTATTTTTCATACAGCTTCTGCTGCGCCGTCCGGTCATTCCTACTGCAACGCCTTATCAGTTCTTCTTCCGTCACGGGTTCCAGTCGTATCGCTCATCCGTAGCTATAGATGAAAGGGGTTCGTAATTCGTTGCATGGATAACGGAATTTCAGAAAAAATATTTCCGCTCATACCGCCGATTTCGCATGTCATCGTGCGAAAATAGCGATATTTGCGTATATCGAAAAATCGAGCGTACTTTGTCTTTCGAAAAACTATCCGGAATATGATCGTTCAGGCTTCCGTCGCCGTCAGCGTCGACGGCTATATAGACGACCTATCGGACCGTCGGCTCGTCCTGTCGCACGCGGCCGACTGGGAAGAAGTCCGCAGTCTCCGCGCCGAAAGCGACGCGATTCTGGTCGGCGCCGAAACCATTCGTCGCGACAATCCGGCTCTAGTCACCCGTGACGAAAGGCTGCGCGAGCTCAGGGCCGAACAGGGACTGCCGGCCGATCCGGTCAAGGTCACGCTCAGCCGTAACGCCGATCTGGACCCGACCTCCCGCTTTTTTACGGAAGGCGACGGAGAAAAAATCGTTTTCGTAGGCCGTTGCGCGCCGCAGGACCGCACCGCGGCACTGAGCCGCGTAGCGACCGTCATCCATGCGGGAAGCGACTGTCTGACAGCGGACTACCTGATCGGAGAACTCGGTCGGAAAGGAATCGAACGGCTTTTTATCGAGGGAGGGAGTAGGGTGCTGACCCTGTTTTTGTCAGAAAATCGGATCGATTACCTGCGTGTCGCCGTAGCCCCGTTCTTTGTCGGAGAGCCGTCGGCCCCCCGAATGACGATCGGGGCGAAGTTTCCGTTCGACAAAGACCGCCGCATGACCGTACTGGACGTAAAAAAGGTAGGCGACATGACCGTCACGGACTACGCCTTGGGGCAGCAGGCGACCGATCGGACCCGGCTCCTTCAGGCGATCGGCCTGTCCTTAAAGTGCCCCCCGTCCGACAAGGCCTATTCGGTCGGAGCGGTACTCGTCACGCGCGACGGGCAGGTATTCACGGGCTA
>ENA-OPCP01001298-OPCP01001298.1-human-gut-metagenome-genome-assembly--contig:-NODE-1298-length-16167-cov-3.598746_pt1 | contig 16167 bp, 12 predicted proteins | sample MGYA00241563_ERZ501477 | MGnify/ENA primary metagenome ERZ501477 (study PRJEB25962, sample SAMEA2042572) | human gut metagenome | biome: human gut; feature: human-associated habitat; material: faeces... | reverse complement strand
ACGCGGACGGCATACGATGTGTGTCCACACTGGCCGCGCTCGCCGACACAAAACCTGACGTGCTTGTGTTATGCAATCCGCTCAAGGCCATGCCGCAAATCCTGGGTGCGTTGAAGCCACTGATCGATACGGACATCACCACGCTCACCGATGTCGGCAGTGTCAAAGCAATGGTTCGGGAACAGGTTAAAGCCGTTGGATTGGAACATTGCTATGTGGGCGCGCATCCCATGGCAGGCAATGAGCTGTCCGGATGGGAATCGTCGGATCCGACGCTTTACGATGGCGCGCTCTGGGCCATCACCGTAGATGAAAACACCGAGTATCAGCGGTTCCGCGCCGTTGCGACAATGATTGTGGATCATTGTTCCAACCGACTCATCGTTCTTGACGATGCGACCCACGATCGTTGCGCGGCACTGATTTCCCACATGCCACACGTCATTTCCACAGCTATGATCAACGAGCTGGTGGCCAATCCCAACCGGAACATCGCAGCCGCGCTCGCCGCTGGTTCATGGCGGGACATGACTCGTGTTGCGCTAACCGATCCAAACCGTACCCGTGCAATGGTGGAAGAGAACGCCGCCAATGTCGAAGCGTTGCTGCGTAATATGGCCAATCGGTTGACGCTTATGGCCAACGTGCTGCACGGCATGACCACGCAACAGGGCTCGCCCACTGCCGGTGACGACAAGGAGATGGCGCGTTTCTTCATACAAGGGCAGCCATTCCGTGAATACAAGGTTCTCGCCAAAGAACCTGACTTCGAAGAACGTTGCGAAACGGTCGAACTGGCAATTCCCGAAACCGGATGGCAGCAGATGCTTCTGGAGTCGGCGCGTAGGGGAGAGCATATCGTGCGATTCGACGGTTACCGTCAAGCTATGGCACAGGTGCGTTCCGCAGTGTGACGCGCTATGGGCGCGGCCGTGTCATGGAACGTTCCGGAACCGGTTTGACAGTGACGATGGTGTCGGCGGGAATGCTGACACGTTGCTCCGGGCGCGAACCGTTGGCTGCCGCATCGCGCGTCATTTCCAATGTCTGCCCGTCCCAAGAACGTACGTGACCGACATAATCGCGGAATTTCATGCGCTGGTCCTTTGGATCGACACCTTCGCAGGTGCGCACCACAATGCGTGCACCTGCTGGAATTTCGTTTGGAATCGGCATAATCTCCCCTTCGAATAGACGATTATTGACGGATTCGCTGAGCGAACGCTACTGGACAGCATAGTTGGTCTCTTTTCAAGTTATGCCGGAATTTCGGTTTCTATCGGAGAATGGACACATAATGGAGAGAAATTCATGGATTTGGGCTTGCTATTGAGCTCGGGAAAGGCTGATCGGCATGCTGTTCGATGAGAGCGTAGAGGCATTCGACACATATCTGAAAGCCAACCGTGGATTGAGCGAAAACACACGGAAGGCATACCGAGGCGATGTCGAAGAATGTCTGCTTGCCTTGGAACGGCTTGGATGCAGGAACCTTAACGAGGTGACCATCGAAGATCTTCGCATGTGGATGGCGGAATCATCGAAAAAACATGCGAAAAGCAGCATGGCCCGAAAAACCGTGGCGGTACGTGGTTTTTTCGCGTGGACGCATGAGCATGGCGTGACGACGACGGATCCGGCTTGTGTTCTCATGACTCCGAAAATACCTGATACGTTGCCGGATGTGCTCAGCGAATCACAGGCCGAACAGCTGATGGAACGCGTGGACGAGGACAGTGAAACGTCTCAGCCGAAGGAACGGACTATGAAGCAGCAGGCCATTGAGCTGCGTGACGCTGCAATGCTGGAACTGTTGTATGCGACGGGCATGCGTGTGGCTGAACTGGTGGGACTTGATGTACCGGATGTGGTCTTTTCCAATCGGACGGTCAAAGTGACCGGCAAAGGCAACAAACAACGAGTCATGCCATTTGGCGCTCCGGCGCAAAAAGCGATACGTCGGTGGTTGGATGATGGGCGTCCCCTGTTGGTGGGGGAGCAGTCCGCAGCTGCGTTGTTTCTTGGGAGACAAGGCAAACGCATTGATCAGCGGATGGTACGTCGTGTGGTGCACGCATGCGCGCGTGATGCCGGCGTTCCCGACATTAGTCCTCATGCTCTGCGGCACAGTGCCGCCACGCATATGCTTGACGGGGGAGCGGATTTGCGTGAGGTGCAGGAGCTCCTGGGACATTCCTCGCTGAAGACCACGCAACGGTACACGCATGTATCCATAGAACAGTTGAAGGCTCGTTACGGACAGGCGTTTCCACGGGCATGACACGAATCGGCAAAGTACGCTGACAGCGAACAGATATGTCCGTGTCCGTCCATACGCACGATGCGGATAAGTTGTTCCGGCGATAAGCGGGAAAAATGGTTTGTTTTATCAGATGATGAGTTTTGATTTGACTATTTTGCATGGGCCTCCCTCGGATATGGAGTGGTTGTCCCTCAATCGAGTGATAATGAACCCACCATCAGACGAAGACGGACGTTGATGCCACGGTATTGACGCCCGCCTTCTTTTTGAACAGGGTCTTACGGCTCTGGAAATAATGGATAAGGAGAATATGAATTCCATGAAGAAGAAAGCTCTGGCTTTCGCTGCGGCCGCATGCGCATTCGGTATGCTGCTCAGCGGGTGCGGCTCTTCCAACGGTGACTCCACCGCTGACAAGGGTTCCAACGTCGTCACCGCATACAATTCCGAACCGCAGAACCCGCTCATCCCGGGCGACTGCAACGAGACCGGCGGCGGTAAGCCGCTCGACTTGCTGTTCGCACGTCTGATTTCCTTCGACGCCAAGGGCAACGCCTCCAACGAAGTGGCGGAGTCCATCAAGTCCAACGATGACGCCACCCAGTACACCATCAAGCTCAAGGATGGTTGGAAGTTTACCGACGGCACCCCGGTGACCGCCGAATCCTTCACCAAGGCATGGAGCTACACGGCTAATGCCAAGAACGCCCAGCTCGGCTCCTCCTTCTTCTCCACCATCAAGGGCTATGACGCGCTGCAGGACACCGACAACCTCAAGGGTGACGAGCAGCTTGAAGGTCTGAAGATCGTCAACGATCACGAGTTCACCGTCGACCTGAACCAGTCCGACTCCGTGTTCGCCATCAAGGTCGGCTACACCGCATTCGCCCCGCTGCCGGAATCCTTCTTCAAGGATCCGAAGGCCTTCGGCGAGAAGCCGGTCGGCAACGGCCCGTACAAGTTCCAGTCCTGGGACCACGACAACCAGATCGTGCTGGTGAAGAACCCCGACTACAAGGGCAACCGCGTCGCCAAGAACGACGGCGTGACCTTCAAGGTCTACACCAAGGATGAGGCCGCCTACGCCGACATCCAGTCCGGTTCCCTCGACGTGATGGAGTCCGTCCCGGCCTCCGCCACCAAGACCTTCCAGAAGGACTCCACCGTCCAGTCTTACAACAAGGCCGGCTCCGTCATCCAGCAGTTCACTATTCCGTCCAATGTGAAGCATTTCGAGGCCGGTACCGAAGAAGGCACCCTGCGTCGCCAGGCCGTTTCCATGGCCATCAACCGCGAGAACATCTGCAAGAAGGTGCTCAACGGCACCGGTACCCCGGCCGCCGACTTCACATCCCCGCTGACCCCGGGCTACTCCGATTCCCTTAAGGGTTCCGGCAACCTGAAGTACAACGAGAAGAAGGCCAAGGAACTGTGGGCGAAGGCCAACGCCATCAGCCCGTGGACCTCCGATGACAAGCTCACCTTCGCCTACAACGCCGATGGTGGACACGAAGTCATCTACACCGCCGTGGTCAACTCCATCAACAACGTGCTGGGCGCCGGCGTGGCCGCCACCAACCCGTACCCGACCTTCAACGATTTCCGTACCGCCGTGTCCGACCGCAAGGTGAACGGCGCGTTCCGTAGCGGCTGGCAGCCGGATTACCCGTCCGCCGAGAACTACCTGCTGCAGAACTTCTCCTCCGCCGCGGCCGATGGCAACGGTTCCAATGATGGCGACTACAAGAACCCGGAGTTCGATGCGCTGTGCGACAAGGCCGCTGCCGCCAAGTCCGTCGCAGACGCCAACAAGCTGTACCAGCAGGCACAGGAAGTGCTGCTCAACGACCTGCCGGCCGTTCCGCTGTACTACGCCAATGCCTATGGTGTGGCCTCGACCGGTGTTTCCGGCTTCGAGATGAACTGGCAGAACCTGCCGGTCTACGAGAACATGACCAAGTCTGGCAAGTGAGCCGTTCTCTGATTTGATTTCGTAGGATCGGTATGAAGGAAGGGACGGATTCGAATATCCGTTCCTTCCTTTCCGCGTAATAAACAGGACTTCCATCGGAGGTCCGATGACGGCTGGACATGCGGCATCAACAGAAGATGTCCGCGCATGGGGTATATTTTCAACTGTCTTTCATGAAACTGCAATATAGAGCACTGTGGTGCAGTATCACTGATACGTAACGGGGCAAGCGCCGGCCGCCCCGGGCCCCTGACCTATACGTGCGAACGTTAGGGGAGAGGCCGCAAACGGCTGGCGAACGAGTGAGTAATCAAAAGGAGAAACCAATGGGCAAGTATCTTCTGCGACGCATTCTGCAGATGATCCCTGTGGTTCTCGGCACGACGCTTCTGGTGTACGCCCTGGTGTTCGCGTTGCCGGGCGACCCGGTCAAGGCGATGTTCGGCGACAAGCCGGTCAACGAAGCGGTCGCGGCCCAGATCCGTGCCGAATACAATCTGGACAAGCCGTTCATCGTCCAGTATCTGCTGTTCCTGAAGAACGCGCTGACCCTCGACTTCGGCAAGACCTTCTCCGGGCAGCTTGTCATCGACGTGATCGGCCGTGCCTTCCCCGTAACCATCAAGCTCGCCCTGATGGCCTTCGTGTTCGAGGCGGTTTTCGGTGTGATCTTCGGTGTGATCTCCGGCCTGAAGAAGGGCAAGTGGTGCGATACCGTCATCCTGATCTTCTCCCTGCTGCTCATCTCCGTGCCGACCTTCGTCACCGGCTTCCTGTGCCAGTACTTCCTTGGTGTGAAATGGCGTCTGCTGCCGGTTACCGCCGGATCGAATCCAGGCTTCCTCGACCTGCTGATGCCGGCCATGGTGCTTGGCTCGGTATCGATGGCGTACATCATTCGTCTGAGCCGTACGGAGATTTCGTCCAACATCGCCCTCGACTATGTGCGCACCGCGCGCGCCAAAGGCATGAACAACAAATCCGTCATGCTGCGCCACGTGCTGCGCAACTCCATGATCCCCGTCGTCACCTATCTGGGCCAGGATCTTGGCGCACTGATGAGCGGCGCGATGATCTCCGAAACCATCTTCAACGTGCATGGCATCGGCTACCTGACCTATCAGAGCATCCTCAAGGGTGAAGGCAACCTGGTGGTGTCCATCGTGACGCTGCTCATGCTGATCTTCGTGGTCTGCAATCTGCTGGTCGACATGCTGTACGCCGCGCTTGATCCGCGAATCCGTTACGCGTGAGTTGAGGGAGGTAACAAGAAATGACCGAAATGAATGAGACCAATCCTTTCACCGTGCTTCCGGGGCAGGAACGCTATGTGGCACCGCTCGATGAGACGCCTCTGAAGGCCGTCGACTCGATGGATGAATCCGCTCCGGCCTCAAGCATGTGGGCCGATGCGTGGCGCACCCTGCGTAAGAACCCGTTGTTCATCATCTCCGGACTGCTGATTATCTTCATCGTGTTCGTGGCGCTGTTCCCGAGCGTATTGACCAAGCAGAACCCGAACTACTGCACGCTCGACAATTCCCTTGATCCGGCTTCCGCTGGCCATCCGTTCGGCTTCGACCTGCAAGGTTGCGATGTTTACTCCCGTGTGGTCTACGGCACCCGCACCTCGTTGAGCGTCGGCGTGTTCGCCACACTGCTGGTGGTGCTGCTCGGAACGCTGATTGGCGCAATCGCAGGCTTCTTCGGAGGATGGGTCGACGCCGTGCTGAGCCGACTGACCGATATCTTCCTCGCGCTGCCGATTCTGCTTGGCGCCATCGTGGTGCTCCAGATGTTCAAGACGAGCAGCTCCATCTGGAAGATCATCCTGGTGATGACGCTGTTCGGCTGGACCTCCGTGGCACGAATCGCGCGAGGCGCGGTGATGGAAGCCAAGAACCTCGAATTCAACACGGCATCCACCGCACTGGGATCCACCCCGATCCGCAACCTGTTCCGTCACATCCTGCCGAATTCGCTGGCCCCGATCATCGTGGTCGGCACCACCTCGCTGGCCACCTACATCGTGCTCGAGGCCACGCTGAGCTTCCTGGGCGTCGGCCTGCCCACCACCACGGTCAGCTGGGGCGGAGACATCTCCAACGCGCAGTCCATTCTGCGTACCGACCCGATGGTGCTGTTCTACCCGTCCGCCGCACTGGCCATCACCGTGCTGGCATTCATCATGATGGGTGACGCCGTCAAGGACGCGCTCGATCCGAAGAGCCGTACGGCCTGAGTGTAAGTGAAGGGATATTCGATGACTGAAATGAATACCGAGAACAACCTCGAGGCCATGCAGCGCGCCCACGGGCCGCTGTTGGAGGTCAAGAACCTTCAGGTCGACTTCACCACCGATGAAGGCAAGGCCGTGCATGCCGTGCGCAACTCGTCCTTCAGCGTGTATCCTGGTCAGTGGGTGGCCATCGTCGGCGAATCCGGTTCCGGCAAGTCCACCTCCGCTATGGCCGTGCTTGGCCTGCTTCCGGGAACCGGCCATGTTGTCGGCGGCTCCATCAAGCTTGATGGACAGGAGATTTCCGGCTTCAAGCAGAAGGACTTCGACAAGCTCCGTGGCAGCAAGATGGGTCTTGTCCCGCAGGATCCGATGAGCAACCTGAACCCGGTGTGGCGCATCGGCACCCAGGTCAAGGAAGCGTTGGTGGCCAACAACATGGACATCGACCACGAAAAGCGTTCCGAATTCGCCAAGGCTTTGGCCGACGACGAAGTAGAGCTCAAGGGCAATGACGACGAGACCTTCCTCGGCTCCAAGGAACTGCCTGATCTGACCGCCGCAGCCAAGGAAGCTCTTGTCAAGATCGGCAAGAGCGGTGACGAGCTTGACAAGATCATGGCCCGGTTCGCCGAGGAATGGGTTCCGGGATCCGAAACCCGCTGGCGTGTGGCTGATGGCCTGATCAAAGCCGGCGTGAAGGACGATGACGCATGGTACATCGCCAAGAAGTATGTGGTCGGCTCCACCATGGACGACCGCATCGCCGGTCTGCTGTCCGAGGCCGGCCTGCCTGACGCCGCCACCCGTGCCCGCCAGTTCCCGCACGAATTCTCCGGCGGCATGCGCCAGCGCGCGTTGATCGCCATCGGTCTGGCCTGCCGTCCGGAACTGCTCATCGCCGACGAGCCGACCTCCGCGCTCGACGTGACCGTGCAGAAGAAGATCCTCGACCATCTGCACATGCTGACCGATTCCCTGGGAACCGCGGTGCTGTTCATCACCCACGATCTCGGTCTGGCCGCGGAACGCGCCCAGCACATCGTGGTCATGTACAAGGGCCAGGTCGTGGAATCCGGTCCTTCCCTGGAAGTGCTGCAGCATCCGCAGCATCCGTACACCAAGCGCCTGGTCGCCGCGGCGCCGTCCTTGGCCTCTCAGCGCATTATCTCCGTCAAGGAGCATGGCGGCGATGCCACCGCGGTCATGGAACACGCGGTGAACGAGGATTCCCTGAAGAAGGGCGAAGCCATCATCACGGTGGACCATCTGACCAAGGAATTCAAGCTGCCGCGCAAGAAGGAGATGTTCAAGGCGGTCGACGATGTGAGCTTCTCCATCAAGAAGGGCACCACGCTGGCCATCGTCGGCGAATCCGGTTCCGGCAAGTCCACCGTGGCCAACATGGTGCTGAAGCTGCTCGAACCAACCGCCGGCACCGTCACCTATAACGGCAGGGACATCTCCGGCTTCAAAGGCAAGGAGCTGCTTGACTTCCGACGTCACGTGCAGCCGGTATTCCAGAACCCGTACGGATCGCTCGACCCCATGTACTCCATCTACCGGTCTATCGAGGAGCCGTTGCGCATCCACGGCATCGGAGACAAGAAGAGCCGTGCCAAGCGCGTGCGTGAACTCATCGACATGGTGGACCTGCCGGAATCGGTGATGAACCGTTACCCGAACGAGCTTTCCGGCGGCCAAAGGCAGCGCATCGCCATCGCGCGCGCCATGGCCCTCGACCCGGATGTGATCGTCTGTGACGAAGCCGTCTCCGCATTGGACGTGCTGGTGCAGGACCAGGTGCTTCGCCTGCTCAACGACTTGCAGGCGGAAAAGGGACTGAGCTACCTGTTCATCACCCATGATCTGGCGGTGGTACGCCAGATCGCCGACGAAGTCGTGGTGATGCAGCACGGTAAGCTGGTGGAACACGCCACCACCGACGAGGTCTTCGACCATCCGAAGAAGCAGTACACTCGCGATTTGCTGGACGCCATCCCGGGCGGCAAGCTGCAGCTCGGACTCGACTGATCGCGTCCGCCGTCTGGAAAACCTCCCCCTCTCCGAGGGAGGTTTTCTTGTATTCCGGCTACTCTAAGACGTTATGACGATCACAATCACGACTTCGAATGTGAATGGAATCCGCGCGGCGAAACGCAAAGGCATCGAGCAATGGGCTGCGAAAAACACGCCGGACGTATGGTGCATGCAGGAGGTACGTGCCCCCCAAAACGAAATCGATCCCATCTTCGACGAATTCGGTTTCGAATACGCGACCGCCGGACGCGTCGATGACCAAAGCGAACTCAATCGCATGAACGAAATTTGCCGTATCAAAGGGCGTGCCGGCGTTGGTTTACTATCGACATTGCCTGTTGTCGAAAAGCGGTATGGTTTGCCGGGACTTGAGGAAGATGTCGATTCCGGACGCTGGATCGAAGCGGATGTGCAAACTCCGCAAGGCTATGTCATTACCGTGACCTGCGTGTATGTGCATGCGGGAAATACCGATGATCCGGAAAAGATGAAGCAGAAATACCGTTTTCTCGACACCATGCTGGCACGCATGGAACAGTTGCGTGACGAGGCGGCACACGGCGGAAAACAAGCGGTGCTCTGCGGTGATTTCAACATCGCACACACGCCGCTCGACATCAAAAACGCCAAAGCCAACGAAACGCATGCCGGATTCCTCCCCGAAGAGCGCGCATATGTCGACAAATGGTTGGGAGAACTGGAATTTGTGGATGTGATGCGTGATCTCGCCGGAGATATCCAAGGGCCGTACACATGGTGGAGCCAGCGCGGTCGTGCATTCGACAACAATGTCGGCTGGAGGATCGACTATCAGTTCGCAACACCGGAACTGGCGGAAACGGCCTGCGGATTCGTGATCGATAAGGCTCCGACCTACGACCTGCGCTGGTCCGATCATGCGCCGCTCAGCATTATGTATGACATTTAAGCCACTTTTTATCGTGAACAGACTGGGAATTGGAATATCACACCCCGATTCCCAGCCCATATTAAGCATAGGTGCTAGGCTATTCACGGTTGCAACTGTTATGAAATGAGGAACATCATGGGATTGTTTGGATTCGGTAAGAAGAAGCATCAGAGCAAGGAAGCTCTTGAAGCGGCCGCCGGAGAAAACGAAGAGACTGTCGACGCAGCTGAAAATGTTGACGAAGCTCAGGAAGTTGTGGCGCTTCCGGAGCCTTCCGCTGAATACGAGGGCCGCGGTGACGAGCATGGTCCGTGGGATGTGGAAGATGAGAACGTTCCCGACTACGACGAGTACCTCGATATGGGATCATATTATCTGCCGTTCCTGAAGGGCATTGAATTGCGAGTGAAGGCCAACCGTGCCACCCAGCAGGTTCTTGGCACCACCATCACCTACGGTTCCTCCAGTGTGGAGATTGAGGCATTCGCGGCACCGAAGACGCTCGGATTGTGGGATGACGTTCGTGCCGACCTGATTGAAGCCAGCAAGGACGCGAAGGAAGTCGAAGGCGTGTTCGGCACCGAACTGGCATTGCCGGTTACCGTCAAGGGTGGACGCAAGGTGCTTACCCGCATCGTAGGCGTCGACGGTCCGCGTTGGATGTTGCGCGGCATCTTCTCAGGCAAGGCTGCCACCGATCCTGAGGGTGAGGAAGCAAAGGCATTGAACCAGTTCTTCGCTGATATTGTGGTGGAACGAGGCGATGATCCGTTGGCGCCACGCGACCTTATTCCCATGCATCCGCCGGTCGCTCCGGCCGAACGCAAGGCTGCGAAGGCAGCTGCGGAAGAGGCTGAGCAGAAGACTGAGATTCCCGGCAAACCGAAGGGTCCATTCGACTCCGACCAGCAGGTTGAGGTCAAGACCACGCTGTCTCGTGGACCGATGTTCTCCGAAGTGCGTTGAGCCGCTTGAACCGATAGCTAATACGTATGGCTGAAACCGAAGCGAAAAAACGAACTGGTCTTGGTGCGCTTGCCGACGCCGGTAATACTGACGATTTTTCCGTGATCGACGCCATCGGCGGGCCGCGCGGCGTCATCGAATCGATGCTGCCGGGCGTCGTGTTCGTGGCACTGTTCGTCATCACGTCCAATTTGCAACTGACCATCGGCGTGTCCGCTGCGTTGGCCGTGCTGCAGGTGATCGTGCGCCTGTGCCAACGACAGTCCGTCATGGGAGCGGTATCAGGCTTGCTGGCAGTAGGTATCTGCCTGATCTGGGCATGGAACAGTCACGAGGCACGTAACTATTACATGTTCGGATTTCTCACCAACGCCTTTTACGTTGTTTTGCTGACGATTTCACTGCTGGTCCGGGTGCCTGGCTTAGGATTGGTCATCGAGTTCATCCGAACGTTACCGACTGAACATTTTCGTGCCTGGCTTGCCGATTGGCGAGGTGACAAGGCGCTCAATCGCGCCTATACCATCATCACCGCAATGTGGGTTGGAGTGTTCGCGCTGCGTCTGATCGTGCAGGTGCCGCTCTATCTCGGCAATCACGTCGGCTGGCTGGGAACAGCGCGTCTGCTGATGGGCATTCCGTTCTGGGCGCTCGCGATTTGGGTCTCGTATCTGATCGTGGCGACGCCAATGCACCGACATAAGATGATGCAGGAAGTTTCTGAAGACGATGCTGAGGCAGCACAAACTACCGAAATGAGGGAAGAGCACTGATGGAATCGACCATCCGCATTGAACGGTACGCCGACCAGGGTCGTTGCGTCGGTCATATTGACGGACGTGTTGTGTTCGTGCGATTCGCATTGCCGGGCGAACTGGTCCGTGTCGCATTGGACGAGCCGCATGATCGTGAGGATCGCTTCTGGACAGGCGAAGTGGTGGAAGTACTCGAAGCGAGCGAAGACCGTACTGATCCAATATGGTCGTTGGCTGGACCCCTTGCCATGGGCGGTGGTGTCGGCGGCGCTGACTTGGTGCATGTGTCGCTTGCAGGGCAACTGAAATGGAAAGTCACGTCGGTGGCCGAACAGATGGCAAGACTCGGCCACGTCGACGTGGAAGTGCCCATTGAGCGTATGTCGGAAGACGATGCGGAGCGAGGTTTGCATTGGCGTACTCGCATCGAGATGATTGCTGATGCTGATGGGCGTCCGTCGATGCACCGTCGAGGCACGCATGTGCGCGTTCCGATTGATACCATGCCGTTGGCCAGCCGTACGTTGCTGGAAGTGGCCGAACGTGAGCATGTGTGGGAAGGGAGCTTCGAACCGGGTTCCCAGATTCGTCTATCCGTTCCGGAACCTCGCGATAATGCGCCGATTTCAGACAATTACGCCGTGCTTGTGAACGGCGAGGTGGTTGCTGGAAGCCGTGAGCTTACGGAAAAGGTGATTGTCGCCGGCCGTGAATTCGAATACAACGTGGATGCAGGCGGTTTCTGGCAGATGCATAGGCATGCGCCGATCGCTTTGACCAACCATGTGATCGATTTGGTACGCGGCGAGCTTGACGGTGCCAAATCCGCATGTCTGTGGGATTTGTATTCCGGTTCGGGTCTGTTCACGCTGCCGTTGGCCACGCTGACGGCGGAGCGCACTCGCATGTTGAGCGTCGAAGGCGGCAAAACTGCGGTAAGGAACGCGCAACGTAATTTGAGGCACATTCATCTGGGTAATGTCGATGCGCGTGTGGGCGACGTGGCGAAAACACTTGCCAACGTGCGCAATGATCTCGCCAAGCCAGATGTGGTGGTGCTTGATCCGCCCCGTGCCGGCGCTCGCGCGAAGGTGTGCAGGCAGATTGCCGAAGCCGAAGCGAAAAGTGTGGTCTATATCGCATGCGATCCGGCAAGCCTTGCCAGAGATACCGCCACGCTCGTGTTACTTGGCTACGAATTGGCGGATATCCGCGCGTTCGACATTTATCCCATGACCCATCATGTGGAGACTGTGGCGCTGTTCAGAAAGCACGAACAGTGAGCATGCCGTTATTCGCAAGTCGTGCGTTTTTTGGAATGACTGCGATTGCGTTGTCTTGCGCGGCGCTATCTGGTTGCGTGCCGTCGAATGCCGCGGTGGGGGATACGCAATCTCCCAATACTGCGGTGGCGCACTCCACGGAGGATCGTGACAGCCTGTCCATCGCCATGATTGGATCGGATGATGTCACCGCCGATTCCATGGCAATGGATGCCATGGAAGCCGGTAAACTCAAGCCGGTGTACATTACCGTCTCGGGCACTGTGGACGCGCAATCCACCGCGCAGCAAGGCGTGCGTGACATGGCGCAACGCAAGGCCGACCTCATTATCATCGCAGGAATCGACGCGAACGAAGCCAATGCCGAAAACTGGAATGATGCTTTGGAAACCGCAAGAACAGCGGGCGTTCCAGTGGTGCTTCTCAATCCTATCGCCGTGCCGAAAGACAACAAACTGTATGCGGCTACCATGACGGTCAACGATCGTATGACCGACGCGATACCGCTCGACGATGCTGCTGTGGCCGTGGCCAATAATGATCCTCACGACCGGGAAATGCTGGTAACCACGATTACCCACTGATATGGTTTTGCACCATGTCGGTATGAATGACCAGCAGTTCGTCTTTTGATGAAATACCCTGAAAATTCCCTGATTTTTACCTGTGTTTCACAAGAAGTTGACCGGAAAACGGGAGTGTGACGGTAGGCTGGCAATCATGAGCGAAAGTCGAACAATGCCCCTCATCGAAGAGACGGGGCTGACACAAGGCGAAGTGATCGCCCTCAGGGAAAGCGGATTGGACAATGTGGTCAAGGCATCGACCTCACGTTCGCTTATCGATATCGTGCGAGCCAACGTGTTCACCTTGTTCAACGGCATCATCTTTGCGGCCATGGTTATGGTATTGATCACTGGATCGTGGAGAGACGCGGTGTTCGGCATGATCATCATCATCAATACCGGCATAGGCATCTGCACCGAATTGAAAGCCAAGCGTACTCTTGACAAACTGTCGATTCTGGTGGCTTCCGACTATCTTGTGCACCGCGACGGCAAAGACGTTGAAATACCGCACAACGATATCGTGCTCGGTGATTTCATGTGGATCCGTTCCGGCGAACAGGTGCCCGCGGACGCGCAGATCGTGCACACTTGGGGACTGGAGCTGGACGAATCCATGCTTACCGGCGAATCACGGACCGTACGCAAGGGCGAAGGCTGCGATATTTTCTCTGGATCCACCGCCATCTCCGGCATGGCGTTGGTGAAAGTCACCGCCGTAGGAGAGCACAGTTACGCGGCCAAACTTACCGCACGGGCGAAGGTTTACAGGAAAACCGTATCCGACCTCAACAAGGGCATCAACACGATTCTGAAATTCATGACCTTCCTGGTGGTGCCGCTCTGCGTACTGCTCATCTGGTCGCAGGTACGCACTGTTGGCGGCTGGAATGTGGCCATTTCGACCGGCGAATGGCGTTCCGCGGTCATTTCCGCAGTGGCCGGTGTGGTCGGTATGATCCCTGAAGGCCTGGTGCTGCTCACCTCGCTGAATTTCGCGCTCGCAGCCATTCGTTTGGCACGTAAGAACACGCTGGTGCAGGAGCTGGAATCCGTGGAGACTCTCGCTCGTGTGGATTGCCTGAACCTTGACAAAACCGGTACTGTCACCGACGGCACCATCCGACTCGATTCGTTGGAATTGCTGGGTGTTCGTGGCCCCGACGACATGCGAGGCACCGTGAACGAGCATGACGTCAGACAGGCTCTATTCGACCTATCGAACGAAGGACAGCCCAACGGTACAGGGCAAGCGATTCTGTCTGGACTACGGGAACAGGGATTTGCGGACGGCACTGTCGAGGCACGAGTACCGTTCTCGTCGGCGCGCAAGTGGAGTTCGATCTATGACGGCAATGCAGTGTGGACGATGGGTGCGCCGGAAGTCATTCTTTCCCAAATCAACGGCGACCATGCCGACATACTCAAACAAGTCAATGATCTCGCCAATGACGGCAACCGTGTGCTGCTGGTCGCGCGAATCTACGGTGCAGCGCCCGACGATTACGAAACCGATCCAAAACTCAATCCGGCATCGTGCCCTGTCGCATTGGTGTGCTGTTCCGAACATATTCGCGCCGACGCCGAAGAAACGCTTGCATGGTTCCGTGAACAAGGCGTGCGTTGCCGCATCATCTCTGGTGACAATCCCGTAACCGTCGGCGCGATCGCAAGAAAAGTGCATCTGACCGGCGAACATGAACCACGATTCATGGACGCGCGTGAATTGCCCGCCGACATTACGGAACTGGCACAAGTACTGGAAAACGTGGATGTGCTTGGGCGTGTGCTGCCCGATCAGAAAAAGGCGATCGTGGAGGCATTGCATGCAGGTGAGCATGTGGTGGCGATGACCGGCGACGGCGTGAACGACGCGCTCGCCATCAAAGAGGCCGATCTGGGTATTGCGATGGGCAATGCTGCGCCCGCCACCAAGGCCGTGGCACAGGTGGTGCTTGTCGATTCGAAGTTCTCACATCTGCCCGATGTGGTGGCGCGAGGGCGTCAGGTTATGGCCAATATGGAACGTGTGGCAAGCCTATTCCTCGTGAAAACCGTGTATTCCGCACTGATTTCGTTGGGTGTGGTGCTGACGCAGATACCATTCCCATATCTGCCTCGCCACATCACATATGTGGGTGGATTGACGATTGGCATGCCGGCATTCATTCTTGCGTTGGCTCCGAACACGCGTCGTTATATTCCAGGATTCCTGAAACGCGTGCTGCATTTTGCTGTGCCCTGCGGTGTGGCGGTCGGATTGTCGATTTTGTCCACGTCGTGGCTGCCGATATTCATGAAGTGGAATGTGCAGGATTCGGGTGCGCAGTTGGCGATGCTGCGTGGCGTTAACGCGATTATTCTGCTCATGATGGGAGTGTTCGTGCTTGCGCGGGTGGCAAAGCCGTTGCATTCGTGGCGTGGCATATTGGTATTGGCCTTTGCCGCAATTGGATTCGGGGGCATGCTCGTAAAACCGGTGGCGAATTTCTTCGCGCTGGTGGTGCCGACCGGGCAGATGCTGGCTGCGACGGCGGTGGCAATGGTGCTTTCGGCACTCGTGTTCTTGGTGTGTTTGCGTTTGGTGCCGAAAATTCCGAGTATTGTCCCATACTTTAAGAAGACACGCCAGAGCTGAATTAACTTGGCTGTATCGTAGGCGACGAATAATCAGCTGTGTTATACAGCCAAAAAGCTCGGAGGTAGCATGTCTGTGCGCGACGACCAGCTCGACACCCTGAAGGTGGACGGCAAGGATTATGAATATTACCGCATCGCAGATCTGCCGGGCATCGATCATCTGCCGTATTCGTTGAAGGTTCTCGTCGAGAACCTGGTACGTAACATCGATGGCGCCAACATCACGGATGATCATGTCAAGGCACTGTTGGATTGGGATCCGGCTGCACAGCCGAGTCATGAGATCCAGTTCACCCCGTCCCGCGTGGTCATGCAGGATTTCACCGGCGTGCCCTGCATTGTGGATCTTGCCACCATGCGTGATGCGGTCAAGGATCTTGGGGGAGATCCTGAGGTCATCAACCCGCAGGTGCAGTCCGACATGGTCATCGACCATTCCGTACAGATCGACAAGTACGGCATCGCCGACGCGGTCGAACAGAACATGGACATCGAATACCAGCGCAACGGCGAACGTTACCAGTTCCTGCGTT
>ENA-OPCP01001297-OPCP01001297.1-human-gut-metagenome-genome-assembly--contig:-NODE-1297-length-16171-cov-4.623852_pt1 | contig 16171 bp, 17 predicted proteins | sample MGYA00241563_ERZ501477 | MGnify/ENA primary metagenome ERZ501477 (study PRJEB25962, sample SAMEA2042572) | human gut metagenome | biome: human gut; feature: human-associated habitat; material: faeces... | reverse complement strand
TGTACTATTTTCTTAGGTATTGCCAACCTTTTGGGAAGTGGACCTGTTTATGATTTTTTAAATGCAAACATGGGGGTCTTGACATATGCATCAGCATTCACAAACGATATGCTTGCGGTATATGCGACATACTTTATTGCGAAGACTTTATCTGAAAAATATGATTTAAAAGGAAGTCAACCTGCTGTTACTGCTTTAGTTGTCTTCTTCATTCTTTGTGCTGTAGTCAAAGATGGTCAACTAAGTACATCTTATTTAGGATCAACTGGATTATTTACAGGTATTGTAGCAGCTTTATTTACAGTTGAAATTTATCACATTTGTTACGAACGCAAATGGTATATTAAAATGCCAGAAAGTGTACCACCAATGGTACAAGATATGTTTGCGGCATTAGTACCATTAGTATTGAACACAATTATCGCAGTTGCGATTGCGAATCTTTCATTGACTTTTGGAAAGGTTGCCTTCCCACAATTGATTATGAATGTATTAGCACCAGCTGTAACAGGTATGGATACACTACCAGCTTTATTGATTGTGATGTTCTTTACGCAATTATTATGGTTCTTTGGATTACATGGACCAAGTATTACATCTGCTGTATGGGCATCTTTTGCGATTGCGTATGCCGCTGAAAATATTGCAGCTTATACGGCAGGACTGCCTGTTCAACATATTTTTACTTTTGGATTATTCTATTGTATATTATGTGTATCAGGATCTGGTTTAACGTTAGGATTAAATATTTTAATGATGAGATCAAAGGCAAAATCATTGAATTCAGTAGGTAAAGTATCCATTATTCCAAGTTTGTTTGGAATCAATGAACCATTAATTTTTGGTACACCAATTATCTTGAATCCATTTATGTTTATTCCATTTGTGTTCGGACCATTGATCTGTACAACAATTGTATATTTAACAATGAATTTAGGCTTAGTCGGTAAACCAATTGCCAATCCTCCAGGATTCTTGCCTCCAGGAGTAAGTGCATTCTTAATGACATTAGATTGGAAGTCTGTAGTCCTAGTATTTGTATTGTTGATTCTACAAACTGTGTTCTATTATCCATTCTTTAAGATGTATGATAATAAATTATTAGAAGAAGAAAAGGCAAACGAAGCATCTGAAAATTAAGAGGTAACAGAAATGTTGTATATAGGTATAGATGGCGGAGGTACAAAAACAAAGATGGTTCTTTTTGATGAGAACGGAATACGTTTAAAAGAACTAATACTTCCTACAGTACATGTTTTAACTCAGCCACAAGATCAATCTATTGAAATATTAAGAGATGGTGTCAATCAGCTAGATCCTGATCATACTGCCATTATTGGTGCAGGACTTGCAGGATATGGCCAACAGAAAGAACTAAGAGACAAAATAGAATATATATGTAAAGAAGCATTTGGAAATCGACCTTTTGTCGTAGAAAGTGATGTAAGAATTGCGATAGAAGGTGCGTTAGATGGGCATGATGGCATTGTGGTCATTGCAGGAACAGGCAGTATTGCCTTATCACTTAAGAATAATAAGCTCACACGTTGTGGAGGCTGGGGTTATCAATTAGGAGATGAAGGCAGTGCTTATTGGATTGCGAAGAAGATGTTTAATACATTCTGTAAAGAAATAGATGGCAGACTAGAAAAGACAGCTCTTTATGATCTTGTTATGGAAGAATGTCATCTAGATATTGATTATGATATTATCACATTTATGAATCATCTAAATCGTACATCTACTGCATCCTATGCTTATATCAATGGATTAGCTGCCAATCAGGGAGATCCTTATGCGATAGAAATATATAAACAGACAGCATTAGAAATTCGTTCACTTATACAAACACTTTTAAAACAACATGATTCAACACCTCGTATTTCTTATATTGGAGGTGTATTTGATCATGCTTCTCACTATATTCTACCTGTTTTGAATGAAACAATAGATTATCTTATTTCACCTATCCATACACCGGAATATGGTGCTTACAAGCTTGCGAAGAAACTAGGGTGAAAACCTTAGTTTTTTTAATAAAGGAGGAAACTATGAAAAAGACAAAAGATATATTATGGGGTGGAGCCACTGCCAGCAGCCAGTATGAAGGTGGCTATAAAGAAGGCGGTAAAGGCTTAGATACACAAGATTGTAGACCCTATCTAAAAAGAACATCTGATGCGACAACATCTACAAGATTACTTACACAAGATATTATTGATGAAGCAAAGAAATGTGAAGGAATAGGACACTACCCATTTAGACAGGGTAGTGATGGTTACCATCATATTGATGAAGATATTGCCTTACTTAAAGAATTAGGTATTGATATCTATCGTTTCTCAATCAGCTGGGCAAGACTTTATCCTCATGGAGATGAAGAAACACCTAATGAAGAGGGAATTAAGTTCTATGATCATATCTTCAAAGAAGTACATAAAGCAGGTATGAAGATCTTTCTCACAATGAATCATTATGCTGTTCCATTATACCTAGTAGAACATTATGGTGGATGGACAAATAGAAAACTGGTTGAATTCTATGAAAAATTTGCGACAGTTGTATTTGAAAACTGGGGAGAATACATTGATTATTTCTTACCTTTTAATGAAATAAATGCTGGATACTTTAGTCCTTATAATGGTGTAGGATTAGTAAAAGAAAAGGATCAGCCTTATAATCAGACACTCGTATTCCAGTCATTACATCATCAATTTGTAGCAAGTGCTAAGACAATTAAGATTGCGAAAAAACTCTCTCCAAAGAGTCAATCAGGCTGTATGGTGGCATGTTTCTGTTATTATCCACTTACATCTACTCCAGAAGATAACTTAAAAGCAGTCAGAGATGAAGAAATCCATCAGTGGTTTGCGATAGATATACTAGCGAATGGTCATTATCCAAGCTATATGGATCGTTTCTTTAGAGAAAATGATATTCATCTAACTGTTACAGAAGAAGATTCAGAATTACTTAAAAAATATACATGTGACTTTGTCAGCTTCTCATATTATTCAAGTTCTATCGCAACATGTAAGGAAGATGGTCAACAGACTGCGGGTAATCTCGTTGTATCTACAAAGAACCCTCATCTTAAGGCAAGTGACTGGGGATGGCAGATTGATCCTGTAGGACTAAGAATCATGTTGAACAAGATGTATGATAGAACACAGAAACCTGTCTTTATATGTGAAAATGGACTTGGCGCACATGATATTATGGAAGATGGTTTGATTCATGATCCATATAGAATAGATTATCTTGAACAGCACTTTAAACAAATTGATGAAGCGATTGATGATGGTGTAGACGTTATTGGCTATATCATGTGGGGTGTGATTGATATCGTTTCTGCAGGAAGCTGTGAAATGGAGAAACGTTATGGCGTTGTTTATGTGGACGCCAATAATCTAGGTCAGGGTACTTATAAGAGATATAAGAAGGATAGTTTTAAGTGGTACCATGACTTTATTGAAAATAAGCATAAACAATTCAACTAAGGAATTCTTTTTAGTATGATAGACATATGGAGGATTTCATATGACTTATATCGGACACTATCAATCTCCTCTAGGAGATATACTTATTGCGACAGATGAAATAGGTGTATATGGCTTATGGTTTGAGAATCAGAAGTATTATGCATCAGGATTAAAAGAACCTTATGAAGAAAAAGATACAGAACTTATTTTAAAAGTAAAAAAATGGCTTGATCTCTATTTTAAGAAAGAACAGCCACCTATTGATTTTCCTCTTCACTTCATAGGTACAGATTTCCAAAAAGAAGTATGGGAAATTTTATGTGATATTCCTTATGGCCATACAATGACTTATGGAGAAATAGCAAATATATTAGCACAAAGAAGAGGTGTTAAAAGATTCTCTGCACAGGCAGTAGGAGGAGCAGTAGGACATAATAGAATAAGTATCATAGTGCCTTGTCATAGAGTATTAGGAAGTAATGGAAGCTTAACAGGTTATGCAGGTGGTATTGATAGAAAAGAAGCGTTATTAAAATTAGAAGCACAATAAAGGGGCACCATCAGGTGCCCCTCGTTCTTAATCAAAATCAAACTTATCTGCATTTTTTTCTTTAAAGATTTCAAATAGTTCATTAAGTAGTGCTTCATCATCTACTGAACGATAGTTTTCTTCATCAGAATCATCCTCTGATTCTTCACATTTCAAGATCACTACCTCATCTGATTCTTCATCTACTGGCAATAAAACAACATATGTTTCTTCATTATGTTCAATTAAATCAAGATATTCAAACTCTAATTCATTTCCATCATTATCATTCAATACGACAATATTATCCATTAGTCATCCCTCTTACTATATTCTTCACCATATTTCACAAGACGATCAAACTTCTTCTGGTTCTCTTCATTTTCAAAAGTAATCTTCTTTATAGCGTTCAACTTATAAACAGCTTCAGTACTTTCTTCGAATACTTCATCCTCATACTCGTGTTGCCATTTAGCATTATCCTTATCGATAAGATAAGCCATCTGTTTACCTTCAACTAAGGCTTCTACATAATCTTCAGCTGCTTCACCAATTTCATGATTATTAAATGAATCTTCTTTATGTTCATACTTGCTTAGATATTTAAGTTCAGTATCTACATAACGAGTATAGATTTCTGTAGTGAGTTCTGCATCATTTTCTTCTATTTTCCATCTTTCTTCTAATGCAGTTTTAAAATCCTTATAGAATGCTTCATCAATTGATTGTTCTGTTTGTGTTGGTGTATCAGTTTGTTTAGTAGGATTACTCTGTCCTGTATCCTTATTATTGTTGGTACATGCACTTAAACCAAACACTATCATACACGATAATAATAATTTAAATAGTTTCTTCATAGTGAAACCTCCTTTCATATTAATTATATAGGAAAATGATTTCTAATTGTGAAATAATGCATCATAAAAAATAAATAAGTATAGTATTGAGCTTAAAGCGTGCTTTAAAGATAGAATAGGCAAGAAGGGGGGAAATTATGGCTAAAAGAATTAATCCATTAGAAGGATCATTATGGGATAAGATCCTTGCATTCGCATTACCTTTAGCAGCTACAAGTATTATTCAGCAGTTATTCAATTCCTGTGATGTAGCGACTGTAGGACAGTTTTCAGGAAGTCATTCACTAGCGGCAGTAGGGAGTACGGCCCCAATCACTAATCTATTTATCACAATCTTTGTAGGTTTCTCAGTAGGAGCTAATGTGATTATTTCACGTTTCTTAGGAGCATAAAGAGAAGATAGAGCCAATCAGGCCATACATACAGCACTTGTATTATCTATTATTACTGGTTTTATTGTATCTATTATTGGAGAAATTATTGCTCGTCCATTATTAGAACTCATGTTTACACCAACAGAAGTACTACCTCTTGCAGTACTCTACTTAAGAGTATGTTTTATAGGAATGTTCTTCTTAACTATCTATAACTTTGAATCTGCCATACTAAGAGCGGGTGGAGATACCAAAAGATCACTCTACTGTTTAATTGTTTCAGGTACTATTAATGTTGTATTGAATCTAGTATTTGTCATTTTATTTAAGCTAGATGTCGCAGGTGTAGCCTTGGCTACTACGATTGCTGATGCAACTAGTTCTTTATTACTCTTTAGAATTCTGTATAAAGAAGAAGGCGCTTTGCAGGTTAGATTAGACAATATGAAGATGGAATGGGTCTATACAAAAGAAATACTTATTATAGGTATTCCTGCTGCAATACAAGGAATAAAGATGTATCCAGTCTATTAGATGGTGTATGTTACTTGGTGCACTTTTTACAGGTGCTATCAGTGCACTCTTCGTATCATTCTCACCAGTCCTAGCAGGAATCTTTACATCAGATCCTGCCATTGTGAAAATAGCCTGTATCCGTATTTCTATTGTAGTCACATTTGAAGTAATCAATATGACTATAGAAATCATGTCAGGTGCACTCAGAGGACTAGGAAATCCAATGATCTCTACAGTACTCTGTATCATCTTCACATGTGCATTAAGACTTGCCTGGATCTTTATTGCCTTCGCAAGAATCCATACATTCCAGTCAGTGTTAGTTGTCTACCCAATCAGCTGGGCAGTGACTTCTGCATCCATTGTGATTGCCTATTTAGTTGTAAAAAAGAAAAAACTCACGAATGTCTAAGCCGGTTCTCTGGCTTTTCTTTTGGGCTTCTTTTTCACTTGTATTTACAATATAATTAATATTAGGAGGGGAAAGTGTGAAACAACATAATACATTTACACTTAAAGATTTCATTATTAGGGCAGTCACTGAATATTGTGTTACTCTCATTATATTCTGTTTATTTATCTTTAAAGTGATTCCGGGCTGTTCGTTACTACAATCTAAGCTTGTATTATTCTTGCTTACAGTACTTAGCTTTGGACTCATCTACTTTAAAAGGATGATAGAAGAAACTACTTAAGCATTGCGACAAACGTACTCATACCTTTTGGTATCTATACAACACTTGCCTATATGTTACTTCTTCCTATACCGCTAGGAATAGTATGGGTATTACTTATTGGTCTTGATTTAGTTTATGTAGGATTTTATTTCTATAAAGTAAAAAGAAGAAACTATAACTCACTCTTTGAAAAATTACAGCTTGTGATTGGTTTAGCTTCTCTCTTATCACTTGTCATTGTATTAAGTGTTACTTTGTTTGGTTCTTCTATCATACAATCATCTACAAAGATTACAAATAATACAGATGTCTATATGAGAAAATATGATGAAAAATCACTTAAAAACTTACATAACTGGTCTAAACTCACACGTAAAGAGAAGCTCAATACATTGCAGACTATATGTAATAACAAAAGAGACTATCTCGGTATATCTGCAAGAATCAAAGTAGGGGCTGGAAGTCACTTAACACATGCCTGTTGTCAGTATAATAATAAATCAAAAGAAATTACTTTTGATATCAGTCAATTAGATCATGCATCTTCTACAACTCTACTAGAGGCATTGCTTCATAGTTCATATCATGCTTATGAATATGCCCTTGTAGAATCTTATGACACAATGAGCAGTGATTATAGTAAGTTGTTTGACTATCGTATCATTGACACTTATAAGAAAGAATTCTCTACCAAAGTTACAAATAAGGCAAAATACTACAATCAGATCAACGAATCTAATGCAAGATCTTATGCTACAGATGCCCTGCAAGACTATCAAAATAAGTTAAAAAAATAGAAAACACAAAAAATGAACAATACAGGATTGTATTGCTCATTTTTTGTATATACGTCCTTTACAATTTAAAATATTGTACAGAATTTAGTACAATCTATTATCAAAGTGATAAAAAGTTACTAAAAAATAGACACACATGTTTAGAATTTAGTAAATACAGTAATAAAAATGAGAATTGTCACTAAAATACAAAAATTTGTGTGAAATTATGTTGACAGTATACAATTTTTAGACTAAACTAATCACCATAGTAGAAAACAAATACTACAGGAGGAGAATATATGAAAACAGGTAAAACAGTAAAAGTATTGCTTACCGCTGCAACTGCTGCAGGAATGTTAGCTGGCTGTGGTTCTAAGACAGATACTGATACATTCAGATTTGCAAGTGAATTAGATATCCAGGGTATGGATTCTACAGTTGTTGATGATGGTATGTCATTCAACGCAGTTCACGCTATTACAGATGGTTTAACAGCCGTTAACGAAAAAGGTAAGACTGCACCTGCTATTGCTAAGAGCTGGGATGTAAGTGATGATGGTAAGACTTATACATTCCACTTAAGAAATGCAAAGTGGTCAAATGGTGATAAGGTTACTGCAAATGACTTCGTTTATTCTTGGCGTAAGATCATCAAAAATGCTGGTAACTATGCCTATATGTTAGGCAGCGGAGGTGCTTCAGTTAAGAACGCAGATGCACTTATGGAATTAGGTGCTAATGCAACTGATGAACAGATGGCTACTCTTGGTGTTACAGCTAAAGATGATCAGACTTTAGTAGTAGAACTTGAAAACAAAGTTCCATATTTCACAGACTTAATGGCATTCCCATGCTACTTCCCACAGAACGAAAAGTTCGTTGAAAAATGTGGTAAGAACTATGGTACTAAGCCAGAATACACATTATCTAATGGTGCTTATAAAATGACTAAGTGGGTTAAGGGAAACAAAGCAACATTCACTAAGAACGATAAGTACTATGATGCGAAAACAGTAGCAACTAAGAATCTTGAAATGTACTTAGTACAGGATCCTAAGACTGCTGCACAGAACTTCGATAATGGTAAAGTTGACTATGCAAGAATCAACTCTACATTAGTAGATAAGTATAAAGGTAAAGATACATTCACTACTTTCAATGAAGGTTACTTATTCTACTTACAGTTAAACTTCAAGAACGACACTGTTGCTAATAAGAACGTAAGAGAAGCTTTAGCTTATGCAATCAATAGAAAAGATTTATGTGAAAACGTATTAAAAGATGGTTCTAAAGGAGCGACTGGTTTCATTCCATCTCAGTTATCTACTAGCCCAGCTGGTAAAGACTTCCGTGATGATGCAGATAAATATGTAAGCTATGATCAGAAGAAAGCTCAGGAATATTTAGATGCAGCTAAGAAAGAATTAGGTACAGATACAATCACTATTGATTTATTATATGGTACTGATGAATCACCAATGGATACTATGGCTGAATACTTACAGGGTTCATTCACTAAGTTAAAAGGCTTGAAGGTAAACATGGTTGCAACTGTTAAGAAAGACAGAATCTACAACAGAGAAGAACATGGTACTTACGAGATTGCATGTACTCGTTGGGGTCCAGACTACGCTGATCCAACAACTTACTTAAACTTATTCTTGACTGGTAACTCAAATAACTTTGGTAAGTACAGCAATGCTAAAGTTGATTCATTAATGAAACAGGTTCAGACTGAATCAGACTTAAATAAACGTTGGGACTTAATGACTCAGGTAGAAAAGACTGCACTTGATGATTTAGCTTATATTCCAGTATTCGAAAAGGGTGCTGCAGCATTAAAGGCTAAGAATGTAAAAGGACTTGTTCATTCAGCAGTTGGTGTTCCTTATACATTCAAATACGTAACTATTAAATAAGAATAAACAGAACATAGTGAGAATAAACACATTATAGCTCTTGCTATAATGTGTTCTTCTTTTTTAAATGAAAGGTGTGATATTTATATGGATAAATCCATGATTAGGTATATCTTAAAGAGATTGCTTATTTCAGCAATTACTCTATTTGTTATACTAACAGTTCTGTTCATTATGACTCGTTGTATGCCAGGTTCTCCATTCAACTCAGAAAAGTTGAGTCCAGAACAGCAGAAAGTCATTATGGCAAAATATGGTCTTGATAAGCCAGTTCTAGTACAGTATGGTACATACTTAAAGAATATGTTATCAGGCGATTTCGGTGTTTCTTATGTTTTATACAAAGATCAGAATGTTTCTGAATTAGTATTTGACGCAGCTAAGATCTCATTTGCTTATGGTATCGCTGCATGTATCTTAGGTACATTAGTAGGTATGTTACTTGGTATCGTTGCTGCATTAAACAAGAACACTATTTGGGATACAATCGCAACTATTATTTCTATCTTAGGTGTATCTATCCCATCATTCGTATTCGCATTATTACTTGTTATCTTGTTCAGTAATGATCTTCGTATCTTGCCAACAATGTATGATGATATGAATCCAATCTTCTCATCTATATTGCCAGTTATCGCTTTATCTATGAGCGTTATTGCCAACGTAGCTCGTTTCACTCGTACAGAAATGATTTCTGTATTAAATAGTGAATATATGACTCTTGCAATGGCTAAAGGTTTAGATCGTAAGACATTAATCTTCAAGCATGCATTACGTAATGCCTTAATCCCAGTAATCACTATCTTAGGTCCAATCCTAGTTAACTTGATGACTGGTACAATGGTAGTAGAACAGATCTGTTCTGTACCAGGTTTAGGTAAGCTATTAATTAACAGTATTCGTGCCAATGACTACAACATCATCGTTGCATGTTCATTCTTATATGCATTCATGTATATCGTTATGATGTTAGTAATCGATGTATCTTATGGTATTATCGATCCACGTATCCGTTTAGGAAAGGGGGACAACTAAGATGGATGACAAGAAATATGAATTTTTGCCAGATGATTTTGAGTTTATCGGTGATAAACAGAATATCAACATTGATGAAGTTGCTCCTGCAAGACCTGCTTGGAAAGACGTTGTTTACCGTTTTACTCAGAACAAAGGTGCAATCTTTGGTTTAGCTTGTATTATTATCATTGCTTTACTTGCTATCTTTGTACCAATGATTTCTCATTGGAAATATGATGCAATTGATACAAGTATTGCGAATATTCTTCCAAATGGTACTCATTTCTTTGGTACTGATAAATATGGCCGTGACTTGTTCGTAAGAACATGGCAGGGTACTCGTATTTCATTAATTATCGCATTAGTTGCAGTAGTTATTGATATCGTAGTTGGTATGACTTATGGTTTAATTTCTGGTTACTTTGGTGGTTTAATTGACTCTGTCCTTCAGAGAATTCAGGAAATCATCAACTCTATCCCAACACTAGTAGTATTAACTATTCTTTTAACAGTATTAAAGCCTTCTTTATATACCGTTATTCTTGCGTTAATCTTCACTGAATGGATTCCTATGTCTCGTATCACAAGAGCACAGGTATTAAAAATCAAGGAAGATGAATTCATTCTTGCTTCTAGAACATTAGGTGCAAGCAATATCTTTATCTTATTCAAGGAAATCTTACCAAACATCTTTGGTCAGTTAATCATCATGTCTATGATGACTATCCCAAATGCAATCTTCTATGAAGCATATCTAGCATTCGTTGGTTTAGGTTTAACTGTACCTCAGGCTTCACTTGGTACTTTGATCAACTCAGGTTTCGAAGTGTTCACAGTATATCCAACTCAGATGACTATCCCAGCTATTATCCTTGCAGTATTGATGTTAGGATTCAACTTATTAGGTGATGGTTTAAGAGATGCACTTGATCCTACTATGAAGGAGATGTAATTATGGCTGACAGAGAAAGAATTTTAAAAATCAGAGACTTAAATATCTCCTTTAAGATTGAAGGTAAGAAAGTGAATGCCATCCGTGGTGTTAACTTAGACCTTTATAAAGGAGAAACAATTGCGATTGTAGGTGAATCTGGTTCGGGTAAATCAGTTACTACAAAAGCTATCATGGGTATCTTAGCTAAGAATGGTAGTATTGAAAGTGGTTCAATCGACTATACTTGGCATGATCCAGATACTGATGAAAAACATACAGTAGATATCACTAAGATGACAGAAAAGGAAATCCAGAAGGAAATCCGTGGTCGTAAGATTGCGATGGTCTTCCAGGATCCAATGACTTCTCTAGACCCAACAATGACAATTGGTAAACAGATCATGGAACCAATGATGTATCATTATGGAACATCTAAAGAAGAAGCATATAAAAAGGCTGTAGAACTTCTTGAAGAAGTAGGAATCACAAATGCAGAAAAACGTATGAAGAACTACCCTCACCAGTTATCTGGTGGTATGAGACAGCGTGTTGTTATCGCAATCGCTTTATCATGTGATCCATATGTATTAATCTGTGACGAACCTACAACAGCCCTAGATGTAACTATCCAGGCTAAGATCCTTGAATTAATTCAGGACTTACAGAAGAAAAAAGGTATTTCAGTTATTTATATCACACATGACTTAGGTGTAGTTGCTAAGGTAGCTGACTTCGTAAACGTTATGTATGCAGGTAAGATTGTAGAAACAGGTTCTATCGAAGATATCTTCTACAGACCTTTACATCCATATACTTGGGGTCTTTTATCAGCAATGCCTGATTTAAATACTGATGATCCAGAATTATATACAATTCCTGGTTCACCACCAAACGTTACAAAAGAAATCAAAGGTGATGCATTCGCACCACGTAATAAATATGCATTAAATATCGATAAGAGAATTGAACCACCTATGTTCAAAGTAGAAGGTTCTACAACTCATAAGGTAGCCAGCTGGTTAATGCATCCAAATGCGCCAAAGGTAGAAATGCCTGAAGCATTAAGAAAGAGAATCGATAACATGATGAAAGAAGGTGTACCAAATAATGGACAAGAATAGTCAGACTCCAATTCTTGAAGTCAAGAATTTAAAACAGTATTTCTATCCAAGTAGAAAGTTTACTGTAAAAGCCGTTGATGGTATCTCATTCAAAATCATGCCAGGTGAAACATATGGTTTAGTAGGTGAATCTGGTTCAGGTAAATCTACTACTGGTCGTGCCATTATTAGATTATATGATCCAACTGATGGTCAGATCATCTTCGAAGGTGAAGATATCACTGGTAAGATGTCTAAGAAAGCTCTTAAGACATTACGTACTAAGATGGCTATGATTTTCCAGGATCCAATGGCTTGTTTAAACCCTCGTAAGAAGGTTATTGATATTATTGCTCAGGGTCTTGATATTCATCATGATTATAAAGATGAAAAAGAAAGAGAAGAAAAGGTTTATAAGATTCTTGAGATGGTAGGTCTATCAAAAGAACATGCGAACCGTTTCCCACACCAGTTCTCTGGTGGTCAGAGACAGCGTATTGGTATCGCAAGAGCCTTAATTATGAACCCTGATCTAATCATTGCTGATGAAGCAATCTCAGCCCTAGATGTATCTATTCAGGCACAGGTTGTAAACCTAATGAAGAAGATGCAGAAAGAAACAGGTGCTGCTTACTTATTCATCGCTCATGACTTATCAATGGTTAAATACATCTCTGATAGAATTGGTGTATTACATTTAGGTCACTTAGTAGAAACAGGAACTGCAGATGAAATCTTTAGTAATCCTCTCCATCCATATACAAGATCATTATTATCTGCCATCCCTCATTCTAACCCAAGAGTAGAGAAGGTAAGAAAATCATTCTCTTATGATTATGAAACAAGTGGTCTTGATTATGCGGCTGGTACTCAGCATCAGATTACTGAAACACACTTTGTATTAGGTACTGATGAAGATGTTGTACAGTTCAAGAAAGACGCAGCAAACTTCAAATTATAACTTCAAAAGACTATGACACTTATGTGTGATAGTCTTTTTTTATACTCAAAAATGTTGAGGTACTACACTTATTCGCTGTAAAAAGTGTAGTTGTATCACATTTATTCGTTGTAAAAAGTGTAGAGGTAACACATTTTATCGTTGTAAAAAGTGTAGTGATAACACATTTTTTCGCTGTAAAAAATGTAAAAAGGTGATATAAAGGAATAATAAGGCAGGTGTCTCTATGTGTCGATATGCAATAGAAGAATTATTCAAATGGAAAGAAAAGCCTATTCGTAAGCCAATGATTATACATGGTGCAAGACATGTAGGTAAAACATGGCTGATGAAAGAGTTTGGTAAGAAAGCTTATACTCATACTGTTTATATTAATTTTGAAGATAATGTAACTATGGAAGATTTGTTTTCGTATGATTTAGATACAAAACGTTTGATTACAGGTATGGAACTGTATAGTGGTAAAAAAATTGATCCTGACAACACACTTCTTATATTTGATGAATTACAGGAAGTACCTAGAGCCTTAACTTCTTAAAAATATTTCAATGAAAATGCACCTGAATAGTATATTGTATGCGCCTGTTCATTCATGGGAATTGATTTACATCAAGGGATATCATTTCCAGTAGGTAAAGTAGATCTTATGAACCTCTATCCACTTAGCTATAAGGAATTCTTATTAGCAACTAAACAAATTGATGCTTTGAAGGACTATTATTTTGTAGGTGGTATGCCAGAAGCTGTACAACATTTTGTGAGTCATCATAGTTATGATGAAGTACGCAATATACACAAGAGAATTCTATTAGATTATGAACATGATTTTACACGTCCAAAAATAAGTAAAGTATGGAATAGTATTCTAATACAGATTTCTAATAATACATATGAAGGGAAACGTGGTAAAGGTTTTGATGAGGCAGTTAAGTGGTTAGCTGATTGTGGATTGATATACATAGTGAATCGTGTTAGACAGGTAAAAGCACCCTTGAAAATACATGAGGATTTCAATACATTTCAATTATATCTATTAGATATAGGATTATTAGGATGTATAGCAAAACTTGATGAGCATACACTAAGTAAACAATATATATGTCAGTAGCTTATAGCAACAGAACATGTGAGTATATATTGTACAGATGATACTGATTTCTTGATAGAGAAAGAAGATGGCATTATTCCTATAAGTGCGCAAAAGACACTACAAAGGAATGGAACTAATCCTGAATCTATAAATAAAATCATCAATCAACTCGTGAACGATGCTTACGAAATTAAATATCTAGTTTTATATGAATTTCAGTGATGTTTTGTTTGCCATATACAATACGTAGGATATAAATTATTTTTTTCTCTCATATCAGGAAGATAGTACATAATATAATTTCCAATCAGTTTCTTTCGGAGATTTTCTACTTGTAAAAATTCATTGTCTACTGGAGAACCACTTTCAGGAAAAGCTCTTGTTTCGTCAATATTATCCTTTAACTTGTCTACGAAATCAGATGCTGCCTGTGGAGTTGAAAGTTCAACTGCTATATACGAGACAATTCCATCTAAATCAGATTCTGCTCTTTTGGTCAGTCGATATCCAAATTTAGATGCCATACTTGCTCCTTATATTAGAAATTGCAGTGTCTTCTTCTACTGTGTTTCCAGATTTCACATCTTTCAAACCATCCAATATTGTTGTTGCTTCATCCATCTTTCTCATGGTTTTTTCATAATAATCAATGTCCATAACAACCAATCTGCCGTATCCATTCTTGGTTACGAATATAGGACCGTTTTCTTCTGCACAGCGACGTTCTACTTCAGCTGTATTTTTCAAATCATGCATTGGAATAATCTTCATACAATCAGCTCCTTTCTTGTGGCTATATTATAATCTATATTTAGCCACGGTGTAAGTGACTGTGAATTATTACGATTAAAAAAATGACACAACCAGACGAATTTTTCCCTTGATCTGCTTTGTAGGTCAGTAAAAAAATGCTGTCTTGTATGGTATCGGCTTCATACCACTTATTTTCCAGCATCATACGAGCCAGCTTTTGTCGGTGTAACAACCGCTTGATACGGTCATATCAGTAACGGTAGTAGAGAAAAGCGACCAATGCACAAACACCAGTCGTTATCAGAACCATAATGGAATTGTAGGCAGTCCAAGTAATTCCGACATGGAGCAGGTTAAAGTCTGTCCAGTCTGTGACAAGGAGCTGTCGCAGATTCAGTAGCAGGAACACCGTAACAAACAGGAGCAACAGCCAGCCGATACAGAAATAATAGACCAGCGATTTATCACTGGCACGAATCCTGTTACCTTTAGATTCTATCCATACTTTCATTAAAACTCCTTTCTTCGGGTATAAGAAAAGCAGTCAATCTTATAGACTAACTGCTCGCATATATAATAAAATCATTATGTTTAATTTAAGAAAAGTGTTGCTATAGGTTATCTTATTCAGCTAATATACCATAACGATATTGTTGTCGGTATTATTAAACTCACTTCTGTCATCATCTCGTTGACAGCGCCTAACGATTTGCCATCATCAGTAAGATATCTCTTCTCTATAGGAAATACGCAAATGATGCAAAGAAAGTATGGATTGAAGAGGCATTAGAAAAAGGTATCAAGATTGGTGAACCAGATAGTATTGAGGACTATTTTGGAAAATTCAAATTGAGAATCCCTAAGACTCTTATCTAGAAATGACGGCTTACTTTTAAAATAGAAGACAATGACATAAGCATTTACACAGAAACTGTCTAAAGGCAATGTCCGGAGTTCACATTCCGGCTTTTTCGCTTGAGTAAATCTAAAGTATATTTAGTCGCTTGCTTTTTTTAGATATTTCATAGATGTTTCATAAATGATTAGTAGGATGAAATAAAGGAGAAGTGTGAAACAAAAATCAATCAAAACTTATAAAAAAAGACAAACTTAAAAACAAGTTCGAACAATTTAGAAAAAATAGAATAATTGAATATTATGGTTTAGTTAATTTAGAAACGTC
>ENA-OPCP01001276-OPCP01001276.1-human-gut-metagenome-genome-assembly--contig:-NODE-1276-length-16392-cov-2.717390_pt1 | contig 16392 bp, 15 predicted proteins | sample MGYA00241563_ERZ501477 | MGnify/ENA primary metagenome ERZ501477 (study PRJEB25962, sample SAMEA2042572) | human gut metagenome | biome: human gut; feature: human-associated habitat; material: faeces... | reverse complement strand
ACCTGCTTTCCTCATATATGCTGTCGTCCGTATATTAATAATGTGTGCTAAACAACAACATTTTAAAGATACTTCTTAAGTATATCAGCCTTATCTGTCTGCTCCCATGGGAGGTTAAGGTCTGTACGTCCAAAATGTCCATAGCTTGCTGTCTGCTTATAGATTGGTCTTCTTAAATTAAGCATATTTATAATTCCATTTGGTCTTAAATCAAAGTTTTCTCTGATTATTTCAACAATCTTTTCATCGTTTAACTTACCTGTTCCAAATGTATCTACACAGATTGATGTTGGATGTGCAACACCGATCGCATATGAAAGCTGAATTTCGCATCTGTCTGCGATACCTGCTGCAACTATATTCTTAGCTACATAACGTGCTGCATAAGCTGCTGAACGGTCTACCTTTGTGCAATCCTTACCAGAAAATGCTCCACCACCATGTCTAGCTGCTCCACCATAAGTATCAACAATAATCTTTCTACCTGTAAGGCCTGAATCTCCGTTAGGACCACCTATAACAAAACGGCCTGTTGGATTGATAAATATCTTAGTATCAGCATCTACCATAGCTGGGTCAACAATTGCATCTATAACGTACTTCTTGATATCTTCATGAATCTGTTCCTGTGATACTTCTGGTGCATGCTGTGAAGATACAACAATTGCATCAAGACGTATAGGTTTATTGTTCTCATCATATTCAACTGTTACCTGTGTCTTGCCATCTGGTCTTAAGTAGCTTAATGTGCCATCCTTACGAACCTTTGTAAGCTGCTTTGAAAGCTTCTGTGCAAGTGCTGCTGAATATGGCATATATTCTTCTGTTTCGTTTGTAGCATAACCAAACATCATACCCTGGTCGCCGGCTCCAAGGTCTTCATCGTCCTTATCAACACCTTCCTTTGCTTCAAGAGCCTTATCAACTCCCATAGCTATATCTGCTGACTGCTTATCAAGTGCAACCATAACTGCACATGTGTTACCATCAAAACCCTTTTCTGAGCTGTCATAACCTATCTCTACAACTGTATCACGTACAATTTGTGGGATATCTATAGAAGCCTTAGTTGTGATTTCACCCATAACCATAACAAAACCTGTATTAGTAAGTGTTTCACATGCCACTCTTGAATATGGATCCTGCTCATAAAGTGCATCAAGCACTGCATCTGATATCTGATCACAGATTTTATCTGGATGTCCTTCTGTTACTGACTCTGATGTAAATAATCTTTTTTCCATCGTACTAATCTTTCTCCTTCTAAAATAAACTTCCTTGTTATTAAGTATCTCCGATTATGCCTTGTATAGCCTGGCTTAAAGCATAATTCGACATGCTTATATCCTAATTTCGTATGGATGCATACTTATATTTTAAATTGTATGTCCATTTTTACATACATAACATACATATCTGATATATCTATGCATAGAAAAAGGTCCCTTAAAGGGACCCGAAATCTGCTTCGAAATCCTCTCATTGTTCGAATAATCTCGCTCAGGTTGGCACCTTCCTTATGCTGTTCAAATGCAAGGGGTTGCCGGGCTTCTCAGATCCTATGTATCTCCACCGCTCTAAATAAGGGATATAATCATATATTTAATTATGATCACATAATGCTGCACGCACCATCTGTAATCCATAAAAATATTACACAATATATTGTTACACGTCAAGTATAATTGACTTTTTAAACTATTAAATTTATAATTATTTCATATTTAAATGTAGGGTTCATAAAGTATTTTGTGCTCATATATGAGCGGATTCAAAATCTTTCCCCAACTATGAGTGAACTCATGTAAATTCAGACCGGATTTAGCAGATATTCGTTATTTTTTTTCTAAACTGACTATGAGTGAACTCATGTAAATTCAGACATTTTGACCCTGGTATCATATGATATATACAAACAGTTCTGTTATATTTGAAATTTAAGGAGAATGTTATATATGAATGACAATACTATATTTATATTTGATGCACACGCCGGAATGAAGCTTTCACGTGATATTATATTAAGCGATGGCTCTTTGCTTGCGCCTAAAGATACTGTTCTTACGCCTTCGCTTATTGCTAAAATTTCAAGTCTGCATGTCCTTGAAATAAACATTTATAATGAGGAGGAAGACTCTGCAGCACAGGCTGAAAGAAATGCTGCTTTAGCCAGAACTGATGTTGACAATATCAACTATTATGAGCGTGTCCGTAACTCTGATGAATTCAAGCATTTTGAATCAGAATATAATGTTAATGTAGATTCCGTAAAAGATAATCTCAACTCATTCCTTACTGCCGAAAACAATATAGACACAGACACCATGGTATCTGAAACTATGAATATTCTGTCTGAAGCGCGTAATTCGCTTCAGATGTTTGATATGCTGCATGCCATGCGAAACAAGGATGACATTACTTTCGTTCATTCTGTCAATGTTGCACTTATCGCATCTATTATAGGTAAATGGCTGAACTTTAATGATGAACAGATTAAAACACTTACTCTTGCAGGTCTCTTACATGATATTGGTAAGCTGCTTGTACCTGATAATATACTAAATAAACCAGGTACATTGACTGACAATGAATATGAGATAATGAAGCATCATGTTAATCTTGGATATGAACAGATAAAAGACAAAAAGCTTCCTCTCCCTGTTAAAGAAGCTATACTGCTGCATCATGAAAAATGTGACGGAAGCGGATATCCATTTGGTCTTAAAAGCCCTGATATCCCGGCTGTTGCCAAGATTATCACTATCGCAGATGTATATGATGCAATGACTGCATCACGTATATATCGTGCACCTATATGTCCTTTTGAAGTTGTTAAAATGATGTATCAGGATGCCTTTACCAAGTTTGATCCTATATATGCTATTCCATTTCTTAAAAATGTAGTTGCTTCATACATTGGAACAAACGTAAAACTTTCAGATGGACGTACTGGCAACGTAGTTCTTATAAATGACAACGCTCTTGACAAACCTATCGTACAGTGTGGAAATGATTATGTAAACCTTTCTAAAAACAGCGGATTAAGTATTGTTTCGCTGATATAATTATATTATACAGGTGTCAGCAGGTCCAATACGGCTGCATCAGTGCAAATGGGAATTGTGGACCTGTTGACACGCAAAATACTGAAATTTCTTATTATTGTTTCTTGATGTATTGTTAATTTTTACTTTGTTTTTATTGATTCTTGGTGTGTTCTTAATCTTACTTTATTTCTCAGTTTTTATATTAAATGCCTTTATCCCAGGATACACTGCGGCACTTCCAAGCTCATCTTCGATACGCAGTAATCTGTTATATTTTGCTATTCTCTCACCTCTTGATGGTGCCCCGGTTTTTATCTGTCCCATATTCAAAGCAACCGCCATGTCCGCAATCGTCGTATCTTCTGTTTCACCTGAACGATGGCTTGATATAGCAGTATATCCAGCTTTATGCGCCATCTTAACTGCCTCTATTGTTTCTGACAACGTTCCTATCTGATTGAATTTTATAAGAATTGAATTCGCACAGCCTGAAGCTATACCTTTTTTTAATCTTTCTGTATTAGTAACAAATAAATCATCCCCCACAAGCTGTACACGATTGCCCAGTTTATCTGTTATATCTCTCCATCCGTCCCAATCTTCTTCGTTAAGTGGGTCTTCTATTGATATCACTGGGAATTTGTCGATAATTTTAGAGTAATAATCGACAAGTTGTTTGCTATCCCGCTTAATTGCAAGCATTTCATTGTTTGCACCAAGTAAATCATAAGTCATTTTTTGTTGTTTCATGTCTACATTTTCATGAACTTTTGATTGTCTTGTTGCATATTCTCTTGGGAACTCATACAATCCGCTTTCAGTATTGTATAATTCGGAAGCTGCGGCATCCATCGCGAAATAAATGTCTTCGCCTGGCTTATATCCTGCTGTAATCACCGCCTCCATAAGAAGTTCAAACACTTCAAATGCATCAGCCACATCTGGTGCAAAACCTCCCTCATCACCAACAGTAACTGCGAATCCTTTCTTAGTAAGTATTTCCTTTAATGAATGAAACACCTCTGTTCCCATACGAAGTGCCTCTCGAAAACTTGATGCACCCGCCGGAACTACCATATACTCCTGAAAATCACTTCCAACTGCGTGCCTACCCCCATTTATAATATTCATCATAGGAACTGGAAGTGTCGTAGCCGCATTTCCACCTATAAACCTGTATAATGGCATATGAAATGATGCCGCCGCTGCCCTGGCGCATGCTATTGATACTGCAAGAATTGAATTAGCACCTAATCTGGACTTATCTTTAGTTCCATCTTCTTTTATCATAGCTTTATCTATTGCATATACATTAGATGCATCCATTGCAAGTACTGTATTGTTAAGTTCAACATTTATATGTTTTACAGCCTTAAGCGTACCTTTTCCAAAATATCTTTTCTGATCCATATCTCTTAGTTCAACCGCCTCAAAAGCACCTGTTGACGCTCCACTTGGAACCATACCATGTCCAACAGTTCCATCGTTAAGCAAAACCTGCGCCTCTACTGTGGGATTGCCTCTTGAGTCCAGTATTTCCCTTCCAATAACCTTCTTTATTTCAAGCTTTCTATGTCTATGCCCCATCATCTTCAAGGTACTATTGTTAACTTCATCTGGTGGAATATGGGGATTATCAAGACAGCCTGCTTCTATCCCATCACTGCACTCATATGCTTCAGGTGAACAATATCTTTCTGCCATAGGCTCATTCATAGGAACACCACCGGCAAAGTCAGATTGTGTGTATACTGTACTGCTCTGCTGGCTATCCTTATTATCAGAATTTCTTGTTAAATCAGATTGCATTAGTGTATTCCTCCTGTCAATTATTTGCTTTATATGGTCACTGCTTTTATACAGCTTCTGCTTTATATAACCACTGCTTTTATATTGCTTCTGTTTTATATAATCGCTGCTTTTATATTGCTTCTGTTTTATATAATCGCTGCTTTTATATTACTTCTGCTTTATATAATCACTGCTTTTATATTACTTCTGCTTTATATAATCACTGCTTTTATATTGCTTCTGTTTTATATAATCGCTGCTCATATATTATATAATTGACGGAATTGTTAAAAATATTCTTGTAATGCCTGAATATACTTTAGTTTAGATTTGCTTTGTTCTTCATTATCTTTAATTTTTATGATGTGCATACTTTTCTCTTGTTGCCATTCCTCCACGTATATGCCGCTCTTGTTTGTTGACATCAAGCACTTTCCTCACTTTCGCAGCAAGTGCGGGATTAATCTCTAAAAGTCTTGTTGTTACATCCTTGTGTGCGGTGCTTTTACTTACTCCAAACTGTTTTGCCGCCTTTCTGACTGTAGTATTGTTATCTATTATGTAATTAGCAATATCTATTACCCTTTCTTCAATATAAGTTTTCAAAAATAAAAACCCCTGCATATCTGTTTGTACAGTTTATGCAGGGATTATAAAAATATTCTGTTTTGTTATTTTAGTTATTTTATTTGTAAATGTTAAATAGATTATTTTATTTATTACGTTTCCTCAGCAAGCGTGTGAAGCAAACCTTCACAGCCAGCCTTTACATCTTTATATGTTGCTTCAAAATCTCCTGTATACCAAGGATCCGCTACATCTAGACCTGAACCTGCAAATGTAAGCAGCTTATATATCTTTTCATCTGGATCTCCACCTGATATACGCTGCATATTTCTTATATTCTCTGTATCCATGCCTATAAGATAATCATATTCCTCATAATCATCCAGTGTCATCTGCACTGCTCTATGTGGAATAACCGGTATTCCTTCTGCTTTTAATCTGGCAACCGTCCCATGGTGTGGGGGATTGCCTATCTCTTCACGGCTTGTTGCCGCTGAATTAATATAAAACTGGTCTAATAAACCAGCTTGTTTAACTAAATATGTCATGACACTTTCGGCCATGGTGCTGCGGCAGATGTTGCCGTGGCAGATGAAAAGTATTTTTATCATTGTTGCATAACCTCGCATAAGTCCGCATATATTGATTTTACTGGCTTTCCAGATTCCTTGCATTTTAATATAATCGCATATCATCTCATAATCCGGCATAATATCGTCAGTATTATGGGCATAAACAGGAGGTACAAAATCTTGTTTTGCCCCTGCGCTTTTACACTGCCTGTATCTTACGCATTTCTTCCTGTGCATCTTCAAATTTAACATGTGTGTAAGTATTTAATGTAACACTGTTGTCAGAATGCCCCATGATATACTACAGGCTCTTTGGGTTCATTCCGCTTTTCGCCATATTGGAGCAGAATGTATGTCTGCACACTGTGGTGTCACCTTTGGCATTTGCACTCTATAGATATTGTTATATTTCTGCAAGATATGTTGAAAATATTTTTCCTAGTGAAGTGCAACCATCGGCATGCCATTCTTATCCAGATATAAGAATCCCGAATAACCATCCACCATTGGTTCAACCTTAGGTTTCTTACGATTTTCAATAATCGTCCTGAATGTAACTTCAACCTACGGTGTCATAGGAATTTCTCTGATACCACTCTCTGTCTTTGGTGCTTCAATCATATAAGTCATATTGCTTGTCCTGATTAGCTGATGATCCACAATAATTTTATGATTGGTAAAATCAATATTTTTTAATGTTAATCCTACAAACTCTGAGATTCTAAGTCCGGTTTTGAATAGAATAAATATTCATTCATAGTATTTATTAAAATGGGCATCATTCTTTACAAATTCCAGATATTTATGTTCCTGTTTCCTTGTAATTGCTTCACTTGTAACACTGTCATTTACAAGTACTGTTGCCAGTTCAAAATCGAATGGATTATGTCTTATTAGTTCATCATCCAATGCCATTCGAAATGCTGATCTTAACACACCTCTGATTGAATGAATTGCACTAAAACTCTTACCATGCTGCTGTTGTAACCCTATCAGCCATAGCTTGGCATCTGATATCCTGACACTATCAATTCTCTTTCTTCCAAAATCATCTTTTTTTAGAAAATTGATTGTAGTTTTATACCCAGCTTTTGTTGAAGTCCTGACTCCGGTTCGTGTTGCAACATATTTCTCTACAAGCTCAAGAACTGTCATATTTCCACCATTAGTAACTATGTGATTAAATAAATCTGTCTGTAACTTTTTCTCAAGTTCTCTAAGTGATGGACCCTTTTTCCTTCCAGATGGCATCTTATCATTTTTATCCAGATGCCAGCTATAAATATATCTGTCTTTTCCTGTGCTATCGTAATATTTTAATCTATATCTTCCGTCCTTTTGTTGAACCTCTCCGTTATGTAATAAACGACCTTTGCTGTCTCTCCTTTTTTCACTCATATTAGTTAGTCTCCTTTCTGATTCGAAAAAGACTACCCGATACAAAAAGTATATCATATGGAAAGCCCTTTTTACATAACAAAATTGCCGGTTTCCTATGGCAGAATTCTGACACTACCTACACACATGTCGCTTTATCTAAGAACTGCCCAAACAATTCACGTTTGATCTCAATATGTGCCCCTATCTCAAGAATAAAATCAATTTGTGTTATGAATTGTAAATTAACATTACAAGAAAAATTAAAAGACTTAAGAAATGAGCGAGAGCTCTCGCTTGTAGAACTTTCTGAAAAAACAGGTATCTCAAAACCTGCACTTGGAAGTTATGAAAATGATGATACCAAAAATGCAATTACAGCTAATGCAATTATTACATTAGCAGAGTTCTATGGTGTGTCCAGTGACTATCTGCTAGGTATTACCGAAAATAGAAAACTTCATCCTTTCCCTGTTGACGAGCTTGGTATGGATGATGAAACCATAGAATTATTAAAAGGGCAAAATCTGAATATCCGCCTGATATGTAAAATGATAAAGAATCACCACTTCTCTGATTTCCTATCTGACTTGGAAATCTATATTGATAATCTGGCATCCGCTCAGATTCGCAATTTGAATAAATATATAGAACATAACTGGGTAATGCTAAAAGATAAATATGCTCTCTCAGACAACGACCATTATATTTGTTCTCTTAAAGCATCTGTGATTGACAAAGATGATTATTTTGATAATCTATTAGGAAATGATATCTCTGCGATTGCAAGAGACCTACGTAAGCTACATAAGAAAGATTCCAATACTGAAAATGATGATACCATATTTGATGAATTTATAGATACTTGCGAAGAAGTCCAAAAAGCTGACAGCGTAACCCAAAAACAGATGCTTACCTACAGTAAGCTATTTCAAATTAATTTTACTAAAATGGAGCCGTATGAATTCAAAACTTTTATGGATATTGTAGAACGATATTCAAATGCCTTCAAGACCACTAAGGGCAATGGACGTGGAAAAAAGAAAAGAAAATAACGGCTTGCCAGATAGTATGGATAGCAGACCACGTCTGTGCAAGGCGAAGCCTTGACTGGGATTCATCCCGCAATCTCGAAATAAAATGAGGGCGCACATTACCTGCCGTATGGGTAGGTATAGAAGTGCGCCCTTAGTGACTAAGGGATTTTGTTTATCTAACATATTTAATGTTACACAAAATATTTTTTTATAATACACTACGTATTCTCTTTAATTTTCTAATATTTTATAATCATTATATCTTTTCTACAATGATATGACGATTATAACACCTACTTTTACTTAACGAAGATATATATACTAATAAAATCACTCTCCGTATTGCTCTTTTAATATTTCTGCAATCTTTTCTGTTTCTCGTAAATTACGACCTGTCGTCTTTATTACTAGACCATAGCCCTTATCTGTCCAACACATTACACATTCGACCAATCCATCTGCCTTCACCTTTCGAATAAAATTTCTATCCTTTGAATTATATGGTAGAGAATTTACTATACTAATTACATATGGACTCTTACAAATTCGCTTTGAAAAATCATTCAATTTGTCTTTTCCATGATCATCCCTCAAGTGTATAGTCTTATCTTCAGGCTTAATATCGCTCTCCATTAAAACAATATTATTCAACGAATCAATCCACTCAGAATATTCTTCTACATGAGTCTGATTTGATACATTTTTTACATCAACCTTTTCATCGTCTTTCTCTATTTGTACTATAGATTTCCATTCAATATCACCTAGGCTAACAGATAAGGAGTCCATTATTGAAGCATATGATAACCCAACGCATTGTTGTCCATTGCAGCTCCAGTTATGTAATAGATATTCGTCTGCACAATACTCCACAATTTCATCTGTATCAAAAGGAGCATGAAAAAAAGAATAAACAAAATATAAAATATTTCTTTTATGAGGATCTATTTGATTCAATGCCTCATTACTTATTCTGCACGAGCCTATCCCCTTAGCTGCTAATATTTTGTATGCAGCAGCCAATTTTTTTATATTATCATAATCATTTAATGTTTTATCTGTTATAGATAATTCATTCGCATATATTTCCACATTTTCCTCCCTAAATTAATCTAGACATAAGATTTCCCCACTCATCTAGTAATCCTGATGGATATTTATCCAGATTTCCATTTTTGTCTATTTGTATTGTTGTTGCCACAGTATTTAAATGAACATCTTTATTATAGTAAGAAATCGTTACTTTTTCTCTATCAATAATTTGTTCCTTAACAGCCACACGAACTCCGTTTATAATATGGTCACTGTGTGATTCACATATAATCTGCGCACCAAAAGAAGCTGCACGTGCCATCAGTTCAGCAATTGCTGTTTGTCCTTTAGGATGCAGATGGGATTCCGGATTTTCTATAAGAATTAAACTATCTTTATTTACCGTTAACAATGCTACAATTATTGGTAAAACATAAGGAATTCCAAATCCCACATTAACGGGTGAGTTACTAGACGAAACCATCCAATCTTCATTATATGATATATTTAATCTAGCTTCCTGATCCCCTGCAAGAAGTTCTGTATTTAATCTAACGCCCGGCGATATTTTCCCCATCCAAGCACTAACTTGGTCAATAAGCTTATCTGTTCTTGTTTCTGAATCCACAATACATAACTCTTTAGGAACAGTCATTTGATCCCCATACATAGCTAAAAATGGTACCGTATATTCTCCTCTGTTACCTAATTTATTTATTCCATCTAAATTCCACTTAGAATACTCGTATTTTCTTTGAGGACCAACATGCTCTGCAGATAAATATACAAAACTATCTTTTGAATATAATGATAATTCATAATTTTCACACTCGGTTGGAATACACTCTAAAAAATTTGCAAAACTATTGCTAGAATCAAAGTGACATTTCACTTCTCCATCTCTACCGGAATCGTCAGTAATACGAATGACCATTTCATTTGACTCAGCATTATGGCAAAATATTTCTCCAGATGTTCCTAGTTCAATAAGCTCTCCGTTTGGGTAAATATTTTCTATTCCGTTACATCCATCTTTCCAAAAACTTTGTCTGCAAAGCAACAAACTTTGTATTGTAGAAGATTTTCCCATACCATTCATCCCAAAAAACAGATTTATGTTTGAGAATGGAATACCTAACTTTTTAATTGATTTGTAATTCTCTACATGAATATATTTAATCATTTTTCACTCCAAATATTTCTTAATTAATTTTTCAAATTTTCTATGTCTATAAGTTACACTTTCCAAACTAGCAGTACCATTTGTAATAACTCTAACGAACCGATCATCACTAAATAACTCATAATATTCATTTAAAAATGAATCTCTATTTTTTATCAATTTGTCTGCTTCAATTTCCGATATCTTAGCTAATTCAACTGTAACTGTTTCAAACAATGGTTTATTAATTCTACTAAATCTACCACGTTCTGTTTTTTTTCTAAACGCTCGTTCTTTAAATAACCGATGAGATAAATCCATTGCTTGTAAAAACGCCCTTTCTACACTATCTAAATCCAAAGAAAGATCGTTTTTTATAAGTATCAATACATCATTTAAATAATCCTCCAAATTTTCATGATATTCCTCTATTTTCAATAAATAGAAAGCAAGAAAACGATTTACAAACTCGCGGTCAAGCATTCTCTCGGGATTAATTTTTCCATTAGTTGCCAATATAAACGCTTCTGATTCAGCTAATCTCTTGACAAAAGAAGATGCCCTTCCTCTATATACAGAATTCTTTATTTCTGCCGGCTGAAGAACTAGTCCACCTGTGTTTATTCTTTCAAATATACTATTTCTTACTTTGTCCGGAGTTCCCTCCTTTATTACATATGTTTGTATTATTGATTCATTCAATCTCCGTTGCAAATTAGACGGTAATTCATAATATGTTTTACCATTAAATTCTTGAAGGTATTCTAATCCTTGAAGCTTGAGCAATTTAGGATCATCCGACTCTCTTGCCATAAAATTGTTTATAGCACATAAACGCTGTACTCCATCAACAACAACAAATTTATCTCCTTCAACCATATCTAAGTAAAAAGTAGGAAGAGGAATTTTTATTAATAATGATTCAATTAGCCTACTCTGTTTATCTTCGTTCCACAGATTTTTATTTCTTTGAAAATCAGGATCTAACAATATATCATCATATTTCAGTCTACTAACAATGTTCGATATTACCATTGGTTTCGATTCTATATCTACAAGCCTTGGATCAAATGGAGACGATATTTCTCCTTCTTTTCCCGAAATATATAACTCTTCTTCTTCTTGTTCTTCATATTCTCCAGTAACCACTGTCCCGTGATTACAATTGCTACCATCATAATTCTCTCTAATAATTTTCTGCCAGTCTTTTTTCTTAACAAATCCTAAAACAGGATAATATTCTCCTTCTTTCTCAGATATAAACCAAATATCTTCTGGTTCAATTTTGTATTCAGATATAATGTCTGATGTGAAATATATTGTCATTTCATCCTTATTTCTTTTGGTAAAATAACATGCAATATCTAACTTACGACCATCTAAATGTTATTCTTGATTTTTTAGCATCATCTGGAGTAGATATATTCTCCTTTCCGATTATGCTTATCAATATATCTTTTATATCCTTCTTTACATTAAAGGTCGATTTTGCAAATTCACTTGCAGTAAGTGCAGTATATGCCCCATCCCTCACCCCAAAAAATTCACACAATCGTTTTGTAAATCTTCCAGTATAGCTCATGCTAACTCTACCTCTCTTTCTTCATATAATCCATCTCTCTCAAAATGCAATTCGATATTGCTCTTATTACAGGAACCGCAACTGAATTACCAAACTGTTTATACGCTCTTGTATCAGAAACCGGTATAATAAATTCTTCCGGAAATCCTTGTAATCTTGCACATTCTCTTGGCGTAAGTTTTCGTGGTCGCTTACCTTTTCCTTGATCAAGAAGAATTTCACTCCCATCTTTGTAATATCTAGCACTTAATGTATTAGTATATTCCGAATCCGCATTAAATAATGAATATCCAAATCCATTACCTCTTTTCTTATGTTCTTCTTTTCGACGCTTATGACCTTCATACAGTTTTTCACTAATCGTATACTTAGGATCCACCTTCTTTTCAAGAATATCTCCAAGTCTTGTTTTGGTTTTTGGCGGTTCTGGAAATGCAAATTCATAATCAGTAGGAAGATCAAATTCTCTTCTGTCAAAGCCAACAATATATATACGTTCTCGATTTTGAGGAACGCCAAAATCTCTTGCTCTAAGCACTGCCGATGTGACAGTATAATCTAAAGCTTTTAAATGTTCCTCAATTACTTTATAAGTTCTGCCTTTATCATGTCCTTTAAGCTGCTTTACATTTTCGAGCAAAAAGGCTTTCGGTCTTTTTTCTTTGATTATTCTTTCTATGTCGAAAAACAGCGTTCCTCTAGTATCAGAAAAACCTCTATGAAGACCTGCTTGCGAAAATGGTTGGCAAGGAAATCCGCCCAATAAAATATCAAAATCTGGAATATCTTTCGCATTAACATGAGTAATATCCCCTGCTATTTCTCCTCCAAAATTAATACGATATGTTTTCTGTGCATAATCATCCCACTCGGATGTAAATACACATTCCCCACCAAGCTCTTGAAACGGAATTCTAATTCCACCAATTCCTGCAAAGAGATCAATGTATTTAAATCTTGCATTTGTTGTTTTTTTCTTGTATGGTGTATTAATTGCAAAGTTTACTATTTTCTCATATTGTGATTTTGTAGGCTTTTCTTCTCCAGATTCCCATTTACGCCAGAGCTTATCTCCATCTTTACCTAAACCAATGGCATCAGACATCTCTTTTACAGAAAGCCCCAGCTCTTCTCTTCGTTTTTTTATTTTTTCAGTCTGTACCATTTATATTATTCTCCATTCGATTCCTTTTTATTATTGCTTTTAAATCTTCTGGCATTATAGGTGGATTCTTCCTATGTAACATAGCATGACAGTTTGGGCACACTGGAATTAAATCTTTTATTGGATCCAGATAATACTCTCTGCCAAAAGATGAAACCATTTCAATGTGATGAACATGAATGAAATTATGCCCAATATCTCCATATTCCTTTTCAAAGTCAAAATTACATATTTTACATATATAACCATTTACTGCTAAACACAATTCTCGGTTTGCAGGATTTCTTTCATATCTGTTAACTAATGATTGAGAAATCTTACCCTCCGAAAAACGTTCATTTTGATTTTCCTTACCTATACTTTCAACCGTCAATAACGACATCATTGATCCAACTGCTATCTTCGCCCACTCAATCAAATACTCATCAGATGCTTTATTGCTTTCATCAAGAATCTGTGTAGTTCTTAATCTAAATTGTTTCCAATCTTCTCTCCAAAAATCAGAATCATCCTCGCTTCTTGGAATTTGGTTTAATAAAAAATCTGTCTTAGCTCTTCCCTGTACCAATCGTAAATATTCTAAAAAAATTCTCTTCTTTGACTCATCAGCATTTTGCATTTCATTCAACATGCGTGCAGCATAGCGCTGAGGTGTGATTTCTATTATTGCTCTTACGTCTTGCTTAATAGTTATAACAACCTCAAACAGCTCTTCTAATTCATTTTCTGGAATAATTGTATACACCGGGTTCTTATAAACGTCCCTATATGACACTTTAAACGGAATATCGTATAAATCCTGCAATGACTTTCTGATTTTTTGGCAAGTATTATACATTCTTATTCATCATCCTCTTCTGGATCTGGTAAATCAGCTACCAGTTTTTTTAGTACCCTTGAAACAATAATTCGCATTTCTTCATAATGCTCTTTATCTAATTCGTTAATTGTATTCAACTCAGCCTCTGATAATGCCCATAGCAAAGCATCCATTCCAGTCACCATAACATTTTGAGCCAATACTGGTGAATATACTTTTTGATAATATGGATGACTTTGATTTATTAATACCGCATGTTTTCCATCAACCAAGGCCGGCATCCATAACTGTCCATATTCCAGTTCCTCTTTGGGAATTACTCTTGTCTGCCCTGGTTTTTCTGAATGAACCACCGCAAGCTTATGCGAAAAAGTTCCATTTGGATTAGTAACCTGTACTTCATTAGGAATTTCTGTTGCAGATACTCTTGCTCCTTCTACAGATTTTGCTTTTTCTTCAATATTTCTGTTTGACTCAGCATGAGCATCACGTTTTTCAGCTTTTTGAGCTACATTCTTTGCAGTTCCATGCCTGTATCTATCCTCAGCTGCTCTCCTTGGTGCAGGAATAAACTTAGTCTTTATATGATCTACTATTTCTTCGGCTGGTAAAATCCTCGACTTCTTAATATCAACATTAAATGCAGCATCCAGTTCATGATCAAATGAAAACTCAACCCTTAGCAATGAGCCATGTGGTTCATTTATAAACATTCCCAGCCAGTCTCCATAATGAATCAGTCTATTCTCTCTATAAACATAAAATCCTTGCATATCATTACTAATATGTGCATCTTTCATTGCCTTTGGTGTAGAAAAACTATCTTTATTTGGCAACATAAATGCTCTCATAGTAAAACATGGACAGGATCCATCTGGCATTTCTACATCAACAGTATCTTCAGCCAACAATTCCGTTAATTCTTCATTTCTTGCAAAAGGATCCCACGCTTCAATATTTGTGCCGTTAATTGTGATAGTAACATTTGTTGCCCTATCATCTAACTTATCAAGGAATCTTTGATAAACCATAGAAACATGAAATTGTAGCTGTTCAATTTTTCTATTCAGTGCATTTCTAGCTGATCCAATGGCAACATAGCTCTTAATCAAACGATCCACTCTCTCCCACACAACAAGAGTTCCCGTTCCATTCTTTGATGTCGTATCTAAAAGCAACTGCTCATCTTCGGTTACTTCTGGAAGTTTAAGATTCCACTCATGCGAAGATGCGACAAAATCAAGATCCCACTGAGCTTTTCTCGTAACTCCGTCATCAGATCTTGAAACTACTGAAAGTGCTCGACAAAACGCCGTGGAAGCTGTTTTTAATCCTAGACCAAATTTTCCTAAACTACTTAAATCATCTCTTGCCTTCGATCCGTATGTCATGGCATTAACCAATCCATCCATATCCATACCATCACCATCATCGGCAATAAATACTGTAATATCACCAACCGGATTCATATCTATTTGAATATCAATTTGTGTTGCATTAGCTGCAATCGAATTGTCAATAATATCAGCCATCGCCGTATTAAAATTGTAGCCTGTATCTCTTAGTCCTTCGATTACTCTCTCTGGATCTGGTGGACATATAACAGGTGTACATGAACCATTTAAATCTGAATGCGCTATTGTACTAGTAGTTTTTATCATTTTTATAATCCGCCTTTCTGCGAAAGGCACCAATGTGTCATGAAACACTTTGGCTAACTTCCGCTTTTCTAAGCTATATTCCTCTTGATATAATTCTTTTATAAGACTGACACACTACAGAACACGTGGAGGTGAGTGGCGGGACTGTATAGCGGCGACCTCACATTTTTATTTGTTGTCGGTCATCCGTTAAGGCATCAATGAATGGCGCATAACGTAGCCCGTAAACTTATCTCTTCAAAAGTCGACTCAATTTTGTCGGATGACCAGTCACTGTCAGTTTTATACTATAAATCATCAGGAGGTTATTTTATTGTCTTTTAAAATCCTAAAAAATAATTGTTGTGGATTAGATGTCCACAAAACCTAGATCTATGCCTGTATCGGTATCACAGATTCATTTAAACGTACAGAGTATAAAGAAGCTCGCTTCTCTTCCTTTACCAAAGGTCTGCAGGAGTTGTGTGACTGGCTTTCTAAATACAACTGTATGGATGTCTGCATGGAGTCTACCGATAAGTATTGGATCCCTGTTTTTAATATTCTGGAGAAGAATAACATCTGGGTTACTCTTTCCCA
>ENA-OPCP01001272-OPCP01001272.1-human-gut-metagenome-genome-assembly--contig:-NODE-1272-length-16414-cov-4.224708_pt1 | contig 16414 bp, 12 predicted proteins | sample MGYA00241563_ERZ501477 | MGnify/ENA primary metagenome ERZ501477 (study PRJEB25962, sample SAMEA2042572) | human gut metagenome | biome: human gut; feature: human-associated habitat; material: faeces... | reverse complement strand
AAGACACCGCCCTTTCACGGCGGTAACACGAGTTCGATTCTCGTCCGGGTCACCATAGGAACTTGAAGGAAAGCAGTCACCTATAGGGTGGCTTTTTCTTTATCCGTTTGCTTTTTTGCAAAAGCGGTCCGTTTGCGGTGCGATGCGGGTATCGACTTCTACATCATTTTCAAACAAAATACCTACACCCGTCCCGTTAGCTCAGTTGGATAGAGCGACCGCCTCCTAAGCGGTAGGCCGGAGGTTCAAATCCTCTACGGGACGCCAAAAACTCCGCCGGAAAGCCCAGTAAAATCAAGGGTTTCCGGCGTTTTTTCATTTTTATGGGAAAAGAGAAAAATCGTGAAATTCACAGATTTTCATTAGCAAATTCTCCATCAGCTAATGGAAATTAGGACTAATGTCGTCCGCCTTTCAGGTGTACGGCTTGCTAATAAAAATTAGCAGGATTTTCGCTATTTTGCTAATGAAAATGCCCTCTCTGCTAATGAGAGAAAAAACGAGCAAAATTCTTGCTAATGGATAAGGCGGTTATTACCCTGTTAATTCGTTCATTTAGGGATGGTCAAGAGACAATCGCACACTACCTATATGCCCTTTCTTATTATATAATTGCGGTAACAGGAGGTGGTTGTTTGGAAAGAACAGAAATATCATTTATACCTTTCCAAGGACGAATACAGCGAAGTGTTGCAATCACTTATCCGTTTGAAGAACAGCCTGATCGCACAAGGCAGATACACGGGCGCAGTAGATGATATTCTTTGCAAAGTGCTTTCAGCCAAGAAAAGAAAGTTCAAAATCAAATATATCTGAACACGAATAAAGACCGCCTACACTTTTGTAAGCGGTCTTTGCTAATTTAGAGTAAGTTCGACAAACTGAATTTTTACGGCTTATATATTGGCATTTATCTCTTTTATAATTGTAAGCACCATTATTTCTCCATCAACCAACATCTCACATACCTCATTTTTATTATCTTCACTCTGAGGATTTTCCCAATACAGTCTTGCAAGTTCCTTATTTATAGACTTATCCGTTTGACCATCAAAACACTTAGTTGCATCTCCTATAAAGTAAGTACCTTTTACTTCCAATTCAACAATTGAATATGTTGGTCTGCCGATACGAGCAAAAAACTCGCCCCATCGTTCTGCTTCCTCATATGTTCTAGATACATATAAGCAACCCATTCTCGATGGATAAAATGGATATTCTTCTTTTCTTACTTCTTCCATTGCCAGTTCCCTCAATGCAACAGAAGTATGATGTTCTAATTCATTAGCCTGATAATTCTCAGGATTCTTATATATTTCGTTTACAACATCTATTTTATCCATAACTCGCTGATACACACCACTATGATTGTTCTCATCAAAGATGATTTTCTGACCAACACTCATAGGTCTATCAGTAACAACATGATACACTGTCATAACTATACCTCTCGTACAACTTCAAATTTGTCTTTCTCTTAATTTCCTATTATACACCAAAATTATACACCAAAATTATGAATATTTCTACCCGCCGTCTATTGACCTCGATTACGAGGGAAATAGGCGGCTTTTTGTTTGCAAAAAATTTTTTCAAGAAATTTTGAAAAAACACCCCCAAAAACGCTCTCCCATTTCAAACAAGTGAAAAAACCACGAAAAATCAGCAGGTTTTGGACGAGAATTTACTAACAGTGAAATCCCAGAAAAGCCAGTAAAATCAAGGATTTTCGGGGATTTGTAGGGAGTCAAAAATGCCCCTCGGGGGGGGCTTCTCCTAAGCGGTAGGCCGGAGGTTCAAATCCTCTACGGGACGCCAAAAGCTGCAAGCCACCCGGCCTTGCGGCTTTTTCTTTGCTTTTCCACGGCAGAAATTTGGCTGCCGCAGGCAGGTAAGGCTTGACTAACAGCCAGGCAATCCAGTACAGTAAAGAGATAGAAATATATGGAGAAAAGGAGACCGACCGATGACGCTAAAAGAACTGGAAGTTGGCAAAAGCGCCGTAATCCGGCGAGTGGGCGGCGAGGGCGCGCTGCGCCAACATTTTTTGGATATGGGCATGATCCCCGGAGCAGAGGTAACGGTCATCAAGCTGGCGCCCATGGGCGACCCGATGGAAGTACAGGTGCACGGTTATGAGCTGACCCTGCGCCTGGCAGAAGCGCAGCAAATCGACATTCAGCCCATTGGGCGCCGCAGCCGCAGTCACACATTCAAAGACCGAGCCAAGGACCAGGACCACCCGGGGCTGGGCGAAAACGGCAAATTCCACAGCAAAGCGGACGAGCACCCCTTACCGGACGGTACGGTGCTGACCTATGCACTGGTGGGCAACCAAAACTGCGGCAAGACCACCTTGTTTAACCAACTGACCGGTGCCAAGCAGCATGTGGGCAACTTTCCCGGCGTAACCGTGGATCGCAAAAGCGGCGCCATTCGCGGCTACCCAAACACGGAGGTTACGGACCTGCCGGGCATCTATTCCATGTCGCCCTTCAGCAGTGAGGAGATCGTCTCCCGCAACTTTGTACTGCAGGATAAGCCCACGGCCATCATCAACATTGTGGACGCCACCAACATTGAGCGCAACCTGTATCTGTCCATGCAGCTGCTGGAAATGGGAATACCCATGGTCATTGCGCTGAATATGATGGATGAGCTGGTGGGCAACCGCGGCTCTATTGATGTAAACACCATGGAGGCCATGCTGGGGGTGCCGATCATTCCCATCTCCGCCGCCAAGAATGAGGGCGTAGACGAGCTGATTCGCCACGCCGTTCATGTGGCCAAGCAGCAGGAGCCGCCGCTGAAGCAGGACTTTTGCGACAAAGACGACCACGGCGGTGCCGTGCACCGGTGTATTCACGCCGTAATCCACCTGATTGAGGACCACGCCGCGCTCGCCGGGCTGCCGGTACGCTTTGCCGCTACCAAGGCCATTGAGGGGGACGCGCTGATCCTGCAGCAGTTGCAGCTGGATCGCAACGAGCAGGAGATGCTGGAGCACATTGTCCGCCAAATGGAAACGGAGCGCGGGCTGGACCGCAGCGCCGCCATTGCAGATATGCGCTTTGACTTTATCGAGCGGCTGTGTGCACAGACGGTGATCCGCCCCCAGGAGAGCAAGGAGCGGATTCGAAGCGAAAAGATCGACCGCATTCTCACCGGGCGTTATACCGCCATTCCCTGCTTTATCGGCATTATGGTGCTGGTATTTTACTTAACCTTCAATGTAATCGGCGGCGGACTGCAAAAACTGCTGGTGCTGGGGATCGACCGTCTGTCCGCCCTAACGGACACGGCGCTGACCCAGCTGCATGTGAACCCGGTCATCCACAGTCTGGTGATCGACGGTATCTTTACCGGCGTGGGCAGTGTGCTCAGCTTTCTGCCCATCATCGTCACCCTGTTTTTCTTCCTGTCTTTAATGGAAGACAGCGGCTATATTGCCCGCGTGGCCTTTGTAATGGACAAGCTGCTGCGCAGGATCGGCCTGTCCGGCAAGAGCATCGTGCCCATGCTCATCGGCTTTGGCTGCACCGTGCCGGCGGTCATGGCCACCCGTACCTTAACCAGCGAGCGGGATCGAAAGATGACCATTCTGCTCACGCCTTTTATGAGCTGCACCGCCAAACTGCCCATCTACTCCTTCTTCGTCAGCGTCTTTTTCCCGGGCAAGGGCGGGCTGATCATGTCCGGGCTGTACCTGCTGGGGATCCTGGTAGGCATTGGGGCCGCCTTTCTCTATAAAGACACCCTGTTTCGCGGCGAGCCCATCCCCTTTGTCATGGAGCTGCCCAACTACCGTCTGCCCAGTGTAAAAAATGTGGGTCAACTGCTGTGGGAAAAGGCCAAGGATTTTTTGCAGCGGGCATTCTCCGTCATTCTCATTGCCACGGTGGTGGTTTGGTTCCTACAAAGCTTTGACCTGCAGCTCAATATGGTATCCGACTCAGCCGACAGCATTTTGGCCCGGATATCCGGCATTCTGGTTCCGCTGTTTGCGCCCCTGGGTCTGGGCGACTGGCGCATTTGCACCGCCCTGATCAGCGGCTTTATGGCCAAGGAAAGCGTGGTCTCCACCCTGGAGGTCCTGTTCGGCGGCACCATCGGCAGCATTTTGTCGCCGCTGTCCGCCGGGTCGCTGCTGGTATTCAGCCTGCTGTACACCCCCTGCGTGGCGGCGGTGGCCTCCGTGCGGCGGGAACTGGGCGGCAAGTGGGCTGCCGGACTGGCGCTGTGGCAGTGTTTGATTGCGTGGGTGGTTGCCTTTGTGATCCACGGGATCGGAGCGCTGCTGTGAATATTTGGGACATTCTGCTGCTGGCAGCCATTGGAACGGCGCTGTTCTTTGCTGTCCGCGCCTTAATTCGGCGCAAAAACTGCGGCTGTACCGGCTGCGAAAGCTGTAACCGCTGCGCCCATTGCCGAAAAAACGAACGCAAGCAAAAACCGAAATCATAAAAAAAGCAAAAAGGAAAGCACGCTGTCCGCCTGCTTTCCTTTTTTTGCACAACCAAACGCCTTTATACCTATTGTGTTGTGCCGCCTGTAATTTTACACATTTTCCACCGCGTTTTCCCCAAATAAAGCCGGCTGCTGTGTGGAAAACCCCAATATGCCCGCTGCAAAGCGCAGAGCAGAAAAAGCGCCCGGCAAAACCGGGCGCCTGCCAAAAGCGGAGAAATGGGTGTGCCGCCATTCGACGACCGCCTGCTTAAATATCGTCCCGCTTCAGGGTTTCAATAATATTGTCCTTTTTGATTTTGTCCAGCGCGTACAGCAGCGCCACACCGATCACGGCAAACACCGCCAGCGCCGCCGCCAGATAATAATACCAGCGGAAGGTATAGCCGTAGTCGAAGGAGCTGCCCAATATCTTGTACATTAGGAAATCCAGTCCCAAGCTAACCGGCAAGCCCCATACCAGCGCCATAACGCCGTAGCGAATATTCTCCAAATAAATGGACTTCTTAAAGGAACGGGGCGTCATACCCACGCTCTTAATCATAGCGAACTCTCGACGCCGCTCCTCCATACCGGAAGAAATGGTATTGATAATGTTCATAACGGAAATCAGGGTAATCAGGGTAATAAACCCATAGCCAAAGGTCATCACCACCACATTCAGCGCCTGCATGGTCTGCGCCTGTGCCGCCGCGTCATAGCCGGTATGGCTGATGCCGTTTTGTACCTCATCCAGCACATCGGACACCCGGTTATACACATCGTCATGGTCCTGGGCAGTGATATAGTACCTGGCATAGCCGACAGCGTTGCCCTTTGCCAAAACAGACGGAAAATGCACCAGATAGCTGTGCATGGGCACCACCAAAGTGGGGCGCATAAAGCTGCCTAAAAGATTGCTTGCTTCCTTGTTCATCTGGGCAGCCACCTTTGCCGTGTACTTGGCATACAACTCGTTGCCCTCACTGTCATAGCCCTCCATAGAGCCGGTAAAGGTTTGACCTACCAAGCTGCCTTGCAAGGGGTTTAACACCAGTCTTTGCTTCTTCTCCGTTGCCACTTGCACCCGGTTGATTAAAATACCCGTGGGGATTTTGTCATCCTGACAAGCAGACGGGTCTATGCCTGCCTCCTTTGCCAAGGCGGCAAAGGTGTCGTTGTCCACACCCAGCACATTCACGGAGCGGTCCATATTGGCTTTCTTTGCCTCCGCCGTCAGTTGCTTATCCAAGCCGTCCACCATCATCTGATTATCGGCACAAATACGAATGCCCTCAATTCCGGGCACATCGCTGACCTTCCGATTAACTTGCTCCACCTGAGAGACGGTCAACGGCCCGTCGGTATTAAAAATGCTCTCGTACACATCAAAGCCCATACCGTCGTACTCATTGTCAAGGGCGTTGGTGAGCATACTGGTAAAGTTGGCGGTGCTGAGAAACAGAATGACGCTGACTGCCAGGGCAAACACCACCGTGCGGGAGCGCTTGGCGTTGCGCTTGTAGTTCTTTACCGCCAGCACATCCTCAAAGCCAAAGAGCTTTTGGCGCAGGCGAGAGGTTTTCAGCTTCTTTGCCTTTTTCACCTTAACGGTGTTGGTTTGGCGCAGCGCCTCAATGGGCGTTATCTTAGACGCCCGGTGCGCCGGGATCCAGGCGGAGATAAAGATGGTTAGGGCGCTGATGAGCACGCTGCCAACTAAAATCTTCCAGTTCACAATGGCGTGCAGCCGCACACTGTCGCCGGTGGCCACCATAACGGTTTTCATAAAGCTGTCGCTAAGGGCACGCAGGGTAACGGCAATGCCGCCGATACCGCAAAGAATACCGATGGGAATACCGATACAGCCTAAAATAAAGCCCTCAAAATACACGCTGCCCCGCTTTTGCACCCGGGTAGCGCCTACGCTGGCCAGCATACCCAAGTACCGTGCCCGCTGCTGATAAGACACCGCAAAGCTGTCATAGATCATAAACACGGAGGCCAAAATGATAATCAAAAGAATAATGGCTACAAAGCCGTACAACGCCCGCGTGATCCCGTCGCTCATTTGCACGCCGTTGTACATCAGATAGTCCGTATGAATCGTATAGAGGTCGGACCCATCATTGTTTACTGCCTTGCCGTATACGGCCTTAGCGGCAGCCTTTATGTCCGTTGGCGTGTTGCTGCCCAAAGGGGTAAACTGCACATGGGCAATGTAAGTGCCCATGGCGTCCGTTACCGTATCATCCAGCCCGCAAAAGGCGCTGTAAAAGCCGGTGAGCTGGTTGTCATTCTCCAAAATCCCGCAGATGGTATAGGTGCGCTGTGCCGTCTCCGGCTCAACCTGCGGATCGGCGGAATAGGTGGTAAAGGGCAAAGTGACCGTGTCGCCCACTTTCCACTTTAAGTCATTGCGGGTGATAAAGCTCTTGGTCACCAGCAGCTCCCGGGCGGTTACCGGCAGGCGGCCGGTGGCGGGCTTCATACTGTATATCGTAAAAAGATTTTGGTTGCAAGCCAGCACATCGGTGCGGCTTTTGCTGCTGTCCGAATCTGCCTTACTGCTGATCTCGCCCAGATCCATAGACAAACCGATGGCCTTTACATTCTTTTGCTTTGCCAGGGTCTGCACATCCTTGCTTTTCAGCTCGTTATACTTGGCATGCCAGGCGCCGTCATAAGAGGCGGTGATCTCACCCATGGTGTTCATCAGTGACTCCACGCTGGTAAACACCGCCGTCACCATCGCCACACTGATGATAATGCCAAACAGGGTGATGACGGTGCGCTTTTTGTTCGCCCATAAATGGCGCCAAGTTAACTTATTGATGATCTTCACTGGCGGATCACCTCATCCTTCACAATTTTGCCGTCCTCAACGGCAATCACCCGGTCTGCGTCCAGCGCAATGCGCTCGTCATGGGTAATAATAATAACCGTTTGGTTCAGTGCCTTGTTGAACTGACGCAGCAGCTCCACAATTTCTTTTGAGTTTTTGCTGTCCAGATTACCGGTAGGCTCATCCGCCAGCAAAATGGCAGGATTGTTCATCAGCGCACGGCCGATAGACACCCGCTGCTGCTGCCCGCCGGAAAGCTCTGAGGGCAGGTGCCCCAGTCTGTGCTGCAAGCCCAGCACCTGCACCAAGGAATCAAAGTGCGCCCGGTCCACCTTTTTGTCATCCAGCAGCAAGGGCAACGTCATATTTTCCTCTACGGTCAAAATAGGAATCAAATTGTAAAACTGATAAATCAGACCGATTTGGCGGCGGCGAAAGATCGCCAGCGCCGTCTCGTCCAAGGTGGTAATATCCGTTCCGTCCACATACACATGCCCGTCCGTAGGCGTATCCACACCGCCCAGAATATGCAGCAGGGTGCTTTTGCCGGAGCCGGACGGCCCGATGATGGCCACAAACTGTCCTTTCGGCACGGTAAAGGACACATCGTCCAGCGCCCGTACCTCCGTATCGCCCTTACCGTAAATTTTAGATAAGTGCTCAATTCTCAAAATGTCCATAATGGCTCTCCTTTTCGCTTTGTTGCCCTCATTATACCCGGCCAAAGTGTCAGCTCGGTGACAGTTTTGGTGACAATTTTGTCACCTTTCCCCCTGCGGGAGATAAGTTCCGGCTTTGCTCCGTTTCTTTTATACCATATCTTGTATGCCCCTGGCAAGCACCCACTATTTTGCAAAATCTCTTTACAACGGCGGGGGTTTGTGCTATAATTGGCTCGCTGTGTACGGATCACACGGTACCGGGTGCAAGCTCCTACGGAGAGTCACCGATCCCGTAACTGTGTCCTCCGCCAATCGGCAAATACTGTAATGAGGTGAAAGATTATGACACAAGCTGAGAAGCAAGAAATCATCAAGGCTTACGCAACCCACGAGGGCGACACCGGTTCTCCCGAGGTACAGGTAGCTGTGCTGACCACTCGTATTAACGAGCTGACCGAGCACCTGAAGACCCATAAGAAGGATCATCACTCCCGCCGCGGTCTGCTGAAAATGGTTGGTCACAGACGCAACCTGCTGGTTTATCTTTACAACAAGGATGTAGAGAGATACCGTAGCCTGGTGAAGAAGCTGGGTATCCGCGATACCATCGACAAGTAAGAACGCGCAAGCAGACGACGGAGCACTTCTGTCGTCTGCCTTTTTTGTCCAAGGCAAAATCGTATCTTCCAAGGAGGTTCTACTAATAGTAGTAAATTGAGGTCACCGGGTGCGGCGGCTTGAATTTATTACTATTGTGCCTCCTTGATGATAAATATTATTTATGAAAGAGGTAACCAAATGTTTTTCAAGAACTACAAAGTTTGGGAAACGGAACTGGCCGGCAGAAAGCTGACCCTGGAGACCGGCAAAATGTGCGGTCTGGCCGGTGCGTCCATTATGGCCCGCTACGGCGACACCAATGTGCTGTGTAACGTGACCATGAGCGCCAAACCCCGCGAGGGCGTGGATTTCTTCCCCCTGAGCGTGGATTATGAAGAGAAGATGTATTCCGTGGGTCGGATCCCCGGTTCTTTCCAGCGCCGTGAGGCTCGTCCTTCCGAGAAGGCCATCCTCACCTCCCGCTGCATTGACCGCCCCATTCGTCCCCTGTTCCCCAAGGATATGCGCAACGATGTAAGCGTTGTGGCTACTGTAATGAGCGTGGATCCGGACTGCTCTCCGGAGATCACCGCCATGATCGGCGTGTCCGCTGCCATCGCCATCTCCGACATTCCGTGGGACGGCCCCATCAGCGGTGTGAATGTGGGTCTGGTAGACGGCCAGATCGTCATCAACCCCACTCTGGAGCAGCGCGCCCATAACGATCTGAACCTGACCGTGGCTTCCACCGGCGACCTGGTGGCTATGATCGAGGCCGGCGGTAACGAGATCGACGACGACACCATGTTCAACGCCATTATGGCCGGTCATGAGGAGAATAAGAAGATCGTTGCCTTCATCAACGGCATTGTTGAGGAAGTGGGCAAGCCCAAGAAGAGCTTCCAGTCCTCCGACCCGGATCCGGCGATCCTGCAAGAGATCGAGGACTTCTGCATTGAAGATGTGAAGAAGGCTCTGGATACCGACGACAAAAATGTGCGCGACGAGCGCCTGCGTCCCATCTATGACGCAGTACACGAGAAGTTCGATGATCGCTTTGAGGGCGAAGAGGGCAAGATCGAGGAGATCCTGTACCTGGTACAGAAGCATGTGGTGCGTGCTTGGCTGAAAGACGAGCACAAGCGTGTGGACGGCCGCGGCATTGACGAGATTCGTCCCCTGAACGCAGAGATCGACCTGCTGGCCAGAGCCCACGGCTCCGGTATGTTCACCAGAGGCCAAACCCAGGTGCTGTCTGTGACCACCCTTGGCCCCATGAACGACGCCCAGCAGCTGGACGGTCTGGACGAGCAGACCGAAAAGCGCTATATGCACCACTACAACTTCCCCAGCTACTCTGTGGGTGAAACCAAGCCCTCCAGAGGCCCGGGCCGCCGCGAGATCGGCCACGGCGCACTGGCAGAGAAGGCACTGCTGCCGGTTCTGCCCTCTGTGGACGAATTCCCCTACGCCATCCGCGTAGTGTCTGAGGTGCTCAGCTCCAACGGCTCCACCTCTCAGGGCTCCATCTGTGGCTCTACGCTGGCTCTGATGGATGCCGGTGTACCCATCTCCGCCCCTGTGGCCGGTATTTCCTGCGGTCTGATACAGGACGACGACGGCTCCTTCACCACTTTCATCGACATTCAGGGCGTGGAGGACTTCCACGGTGAGATGGACTTCAAGGTGGCCGGCACCAAGAAGGGCATCACCGCCATTCAGATGGACCTGAAGAACGACGGACTGACCATGGAGATCATCCGCAACGCTCTGGACATCACCTACGATGCCCGGTGCCAGATCTTGGATCAGATCATGCTGCCCTGCATTGCCGAGCCCCGGCCTGAGGTCAGCAAGTACGCCCCCAAGATGCTCACCATGCACATCGATCCCGACCGCATCCGTGAGGTCATCGGCAAGGGCGGCAGCGTCATTCAGAAGATCGTGGCCGAGTCCGGCGCTAAGATCGACATCGACGACGACGGCACCATCCACATTGCCTCTCCCGACGCCGAGAGCTGCGCCATCGCCAAGAAGTGCATCGATGACATCGTCTTTGTGCCGGAGGTGGGCAAGCTGTACTACGGCCGTGTCGTGCGCCTGATGACCTTCGGCGCCTTCGTGGAGATCGCTCCCGGCAAGGACGGTCTGGTGCATATCTCCAAGCTGGCCGACAAGCGCATCGAGAAGGTGGAGGACGCCTGCAAGGTGGGCGACATGATGTGGGTCAAGTTCATGGAGATCGACGAGAAGGGCCGCTGGAACCTATCTCACAAGGATGCCATGAAGGAGATCCGGGCCAAGGAGGCCGCCGGGGAGAAGATCCAGTAATTCTCCGGGACGGATCAGCCAATTCTGTGTATAAAGAGTTCCCCATGCAGTGCATGGGGAACTCTTTTTTCGTTTTTACCTGATGCCTTCGACAGATTTCTTTCTGCCGGATGGAGAAAATGATACGTCTACCGTTAGGAAGTGCGGATCCCCCCCTCCCGAAAGCAAAAACACCCCCGCCCCTATGTAGGGGCGGGGGCATATTTCCTATGGAACAGCGCTGCCTTACTGGCGCTTCTCCCGGTCGTAGCTCACCACCACACGGCGGTTGGGCTCGCTGCCGATGGAGTAGGTGGTGATGCCCGGCTCGTCCTGCAGGGCGGCATGGATCACATGCCGCTCATAGGCGTTCATGGGCTCCAGCGTCACGCTGCGGCGATACTTGGTGACCTTGCCGGCCACCTTCCGGGCCAGAGACTCCAGACTCTGCTCCCGCTTGGCCCGATAATTCTCGGCGTCCACGTGGACCCGGATGCGCTTATCCGCACCGGAATTGACGGCGTAGTTGGTCAGCTGCTGGATGGCGTCCAGCGTCTCGCCGCGGCGGCCGATGAGCTGGCCCAGCTTCTCGCCCTCCAGCGTCACCTGATACCGGCCCTTCTCCTCCAGCACCACATTCACCTGAGCGGGGCTGTTCATGTGCTGCAGCAGACCCTCCAGGAACTCCCGGATACGGCGGGCGTTGTCGTCGTCGCAGGTCCCGACCGTCACGGGCTTCTGCTCCGGGGCCTTCTCCACCGGCTTCGTCTCCGGCTTTTTAGGCTCCTGCTTCTTGGGTTCGGGCTTTACCTCCGGCTTTTTCACCTCTGCCTTGGGTTCCGGCTTCTTTTCCACCTTTTTGGCAGGCTCGGCCTTCTTCTCCTCCGGCTCGTCGGTGCCGTAGGTCACACGGATACGGGCGGGCGAACCGCCGATGCCCAGAAAGCCGCTCTTGGCACGCTCCAAGATTTCCAGAGACACGTCGTCCCGCTCCAGACCCAACTGGGTCAGCGCCTTACGGACAGCCTCCTCCTCGGTCTTGCCCGTTACTTCGATATAGCTCATAGACAAAACTCCTTATTCGTAGTGCTTTTCATCATAGGCACGGCCACGTGCATAAGGCCGCTGGCCCACACGTCCGTTTTCATTGGTGCCGCTGCGCTTTTCCTCGCCGCCCTGCTTTTTCTTCTTGGGCTGGGGCTTGCGGTCATTGCGGCCACCGCCGTTCATCTGCTGCTGGGCCATGAGTTCCTTCTGCTTCTGGTACTTGGCGTAGCGCTTTTCACGGGCGGCCTTTTCCTTCTCGGTCTCCTCACGATCCAGGATCTTATTGAAGTACTTGTTGAGAGTCACCTCCTGGATCAGGGAGAACACGGTGTTGGCGATCCAGTAGATGCACAGTGCGGCGGGCAGCATATAGCCCATCCACAGGGTCATCAGGGGCATCAGGTACATCATGGTCTTGGCGGAGCCTGCGCCCTCGGTGCTGTTGGTGCGCATGGTGATGATGCTCATCACCAGCTGGGCCGCCGCCGAGATCACAGGCAGCAGCAGGATGCCCCACACGGGCCAGCCGCCGCCGGGGAACTGGCTCAGCAGCGTGGAGGGCTGAGACGCCAGATCCATCCCAAGAAAGCTGTAGTTCAGGTCCACCAGACCATCGAACTTCCCGGCGAAGCTCTCCCAGTGCTCATGGATGAACTTGGCCAGATAGATCTGGTCATAGGTGTTGTTGCTGGCCTCATAGCCCAGCGTACCTGCCAGCGTGCCGATCTCCTCGATGACGGAGGTGGACAGGCTCATGAAGTACCGCAGAGGGGTACGGATGATGGCGTACAGGGCGATCAGGATGGGGAAGGGGATAAAGGACCACAGGCAGCCGGACATGGGGTTCACGCCCTCACGGGCGTACAGTTCCGCCATCTCCTGCTGCTGGCGCTCCCGATTGTTGGCGAAGCGGGTCTGGATATCCTTTACCTTGCCCTGCATCCGGTTCATCCGGAGCATACTCTTCTTGCTCTTGAGCTGGAAGGGCAGGATCACCAGCTTCACCACCAGAGTGAAGAGGATCAGAGCCAGACCGTAGGACCCGGTGAGACTGTAAAACAGCCGGGTCAGCCACGCAAACGGCACGCAGATGTAATAGCCGATTTGTGCAAACATGGGGTAGATACCTCCGTTTTATAATGGGATGGGAAAAACGAGGCTGTTGCGTCAGGGGACAGGGTCATACCCGCCCTTGTGGAAAGGATGGCATCGCATCAGACGGCGCAGGGCCAGAAGGCCGCCCTTGGCGGCGCCGTATTTCTCCACCGCCTCCACGGCATACTCCGAGCAGGTGGGGATATAGCGGCACCGGGGCGGAAAAAGAGGGGAGACGGAGGTCTGGTAGAACCGGAACAGCTTCAAAAGCGCCCGCTTCATGCCGTCTCCTCCGGCACAAGGCCCGCCTGCCGCAGCAGATGGAGATACGTCTCGTCCAGCTGCTGATAGGTGCTGCGGACGGCCCGCCCACGGGCCACTAAAATCACGTCGTAGCCCGGCTGCATCTCCGGCTTGTGGAGCCGATACAGCTCCCGGAAGCGGCGGCGCACCCGATTGCGGACCACGGCGTGGCCCAGCTTGGTGCTGACGGTGATCCCCAGACGGGACTGTCCCTGACGGTTTTTCTGCCAATACAGCACCATCTGCGGCGTCACCAGACTCTTCCCCTTGCGGTAGATGCGGCGGAACTCATAATTCTCTTTTACCGTGACGGCTGCCTTCATAGCGTCCTCTTTTACCAATCTGAATTACATAGACCAATAGGGACGGCGGTTTTTCCCATCCACCGTCCCTGTTTGATTATCTATGACCGATGCACTTTCCGTGACCTCAATGGGTCAGACGGGCACGGCCCTTGGCACGGCGGCGAGCCACCTTACGGCCGTTGCGGGTGGCCATTCTCTTGCGGAAGCCGTGCTCCTTGGAGCGCTGACGCTTCTTGGGCTGATAGGTACGGAACATTGCATGACACCTCCATCTTTTGTAAGATCAGGCGGCAGAATAAGCCTCTGCCGCACATACTCGACGGCGGGTGGGAAGCATTCTCCCACGGCCGCAGTTGACATTCGTCAGGCGCTTAAAATAAGCGCATTTGTCATTATACATGAGCTTTTTCCGCCTGTCAACAAAAATCTGAAGGGGAAAAGAGCGGGTTCTTATGAAAAGCGGTGTGTTTTTTCGGCAAAAGCCTAAAATCTGGTGGTTTTCCTCCGGTTTTTCTCCCTACATCTTGTGCCTTCCGGTGCGTCATTTTTTGCAGCTTATATTAGAATAAGTGTAGACTTTTCCGGGGGTTTCTGCTATACTATTCTCGGATAAATTTTTTTCAAATACAGAGATAGAGATCCATCAGGGGAAAGGGGCGCTTTCATTGAATTCCATTTCTGACGTATGGCAGAGCGTACTAAGCCGATTACAGGAGCAGCTCAGCGAGACCACCATCCGCACATGGTTCGACGAGGTGGACGTGGTCACCATGGAGGACTCCGCCTTCGTGCTGCATTGCAGCAACTCCTTCAAAAAAAGCACCATCGAGACCCGTTTCATGAAGCACATCAAGGCGGCGCTGAAGGACATCTTCTCCTCCGATCTGGAGGTAAAGATCCTCAACGACGAGCAGCTGGCTGCCTATCACGGTGTGGCCCCGGATCAGCCCGGTTCCCTGCTGGATTCCGACGCCTTCACCTTCGAGACGTATGTGGTGGGGCCGCAGAACAAGCTGGCCTATGCGGCGGCACGGGCCGTGGCGGATAAGCCGGCGGAAAACTTCAACCCTCTGTTCATCTACGGCGACTCCGGACTGGGCAAGACCCATCTGCTCTACGCCATCGCCCATCAGGTCAAGCGCAAGCGGGAGGACCTGCGGATCGTGTACATCAAGGGCGACGACTTTACCAACGAGCTGATCGCATCCATCCGGGAGGGCAGCAACGCCGAGTTCCGGGAGAAGTACCGGCAAGCGGGCATCCTGCTGGTGGACGATATCCAGTTTATCGCCGGCAAGAAGCAGACCCAGGAGGAGTTCTTCCACACCTTCAACACCCTGTACGAATCCGGGCGGCAGATCGTGCTGACCTCCGACCGTCCGCCCCGTGAGATGACCCAGCTGGAGGACCGGCTGCAAAGCCGCTTCGTGTCGGGCCTTATGGTGGATGTGGCCCCTCCCGACTTCGAGACGAGACTGGCCATCATCAAGAACAAGGCCGCCATGCTGGGGGTAAAGCTCCCCGACGAGATCTACGGCTACATCGCCGAGAACGTCACCGCCAACGTGCGGCAGATCGAGGGGACCCTGAATAAGCTGCTGGCCTACCGGGACCTGCTGGGCGATCAGGTAGATGAGCAGTCCGTGGGCCGGGCCGTCCGGGATATGCTGCAAAAGAGCAACGAGTACATCCCCTCGCCGTCGGTGATCATCAGCTATATCTGCAAGTATTTCAGCGTGGAGGAGGATGTGCTCCGTGGCCAGCGCCGGGGCCGCAACGAGGTCAACGCCCGGCAGATCGCCATGTACCTCATCCGCCGCATGACCAATCTCTCCCTCAACGACATCGGCAAGGAATTTGGTGACCGGGATCACACCACGGTGCTGCACTCACTGGATAAGGTGGAGAAGCAGATGCGTACCGACCCCGCCTTTGCCGAGGTGGTGAAGGAGATCACCACCAACATCAACGCCAAGCGCTGACCCCACTTTTCCACAAGGCTCTGTGGATTCCACAGGGACAAGCTGGGGATAAGAAAATGCCGTCGTTCCCTGTGGAAAAAGGGGAGGGTACGTCCACAAACAGCGGTGGAGAACAAACCGTGTCGCAGCAAGGGTTTGCGGCGGTTTTCCACAAGAAAATTCTCTACTGCGGCTGTTACTGAATAAAAGATTAGTTTATGTTCTCTTTCTGAGAAACATGACAGAAATCGTTCGACAAGAAAGGAAGAAGAATATGCTCCGTTTCTCCTGCGAAAAAGCGCTGCTGCAAAGCGCCGTCAATACCGTGTCCCGTGCCGTGGCCGCCAAAAGCTCCATCCCTGCGCTGGAGGGCATTTTGGTGGAGGGCAGCGACCGGCTGACCATGTCGGGCTACAATATGCAGACCGGCATCCGCACCGCCTTTGAGGCCGAGGTCCACGAGGAAGGCCGCATCGTCCTCAACGCCCGCCTGTTCGGTGAGATCATCCGGAAGCTGCCGGACGATCTGGTGGTGTTTGCGGCGGATGAGAAATATATGGTGCGCCTGACCTGCGGCGACGCCAGCTTCGAGATCATGGGCCTGTCCGCCGAGGACTACCCGGAGCTGCCGGAGGTGGACGACGAGTACTCTGTGGCCATCCAGCAGGGGACCCTGAAGGCCATGATCAACCAGACCAGCTTCGCCGTTTCCACCAACGAGACCCGTCCCATCCACACCGGCTCCCTCTTTGATGTGGACACGGTGATGAACATCACCAACAAGGTCAGCGAGATCACCGGCGCCAAGTACGAGCAGAGCGACAAGATCGACGTCTCCCT
>ENA-OPCP01001264-OPCP01001264.1-human-gut-metagenome-genome-assembly--contig:-NODE-1264-length-16494-cov-4.739765_pt1 | contig 16494 bp, 10 predicted proteins | sample MGYA00241563_ERZ501477 | MGnify/ENA primary metagenome ERZ501477 (study PRJEB25962, sample SAMEA2042572) | human gut metagenome | biome: human gut; feature: human-associated habitat; material: faeces... | reverse complement strand
GGGTCTGTTCCCGCTCGTCGTTGCCGCCCATGCGGTTGTCCCGGGATTTGCCGATGGTGTCGATCTCGTCGATGAAGATGATGCAGGGGGCCATCTTGCTGGCCTCCTTGAACAGGTCGCGGACCCGGCTGGCGCCCACGCCCACATAGAGCTCCACAAAGTCGGAGCCCGAGATGGACAGGAAGTGGACCCCCGCCTCGCCGGCCACCGCCTTGGCGATCAGCGTCTTGCCGGTGCCCGGAGGGCCCACCAGCAGCACGCCCTTGGGAATGCGCGCGCCCATATCGGTGTAAGCCTTGGGGTTTTTGAGGAAATCGACCATTTCCTGAAGCTCTTCCTTTTCCTCCTTGGCCCCGGCCACATCCTTGAAGGTGATAGGGTTTTTGGAGGGATCGCTCATGCGGGCACGGCTCTTGCCAAAATTCATGACCTTGCTGTTGCCGCCGCCCTGGCGCGCCATGATGAAGTACCAGGCCGCCATGGTGATGACGATCATCAGGATAAAGGGCAAAAACTCCATATACCACGGCGTGACCACAGGCGCGCGGTACTCTACCGTGAAGGGCAGATCACTTACGCTGACCTCGTCCAGCGATTTTCCCTGGGCGGTGGCGGTCATCTGCCGGACGGTATCGATAAAGTCCGATCCGATGGTGGTTTCAAAGTCGTAGCCGCGCTCGGGAAAATCCGCATCGGATACGGTGCCGTTGCGGTAGAGGCCCACCAGCGACGTGCCGCGAATGGCCACCGCTTTCACGTTATCCTCACGGATGGCGGTGAGCAGCTCGGGATATTCGATGCGGCGGCTGACGGATTGGCCCAGTCCTCCGTTGAGGGCCACGGCGATCAGGATAAACGCGGCGACCAGCGCCACATAGCCCATCATTCCTCGTTGGTTCTTTTTCAAAATGAAAGTCCTCCTTGCGTTCAGGGCGTTTTCCCGCGTCTTGGGGAATGGCAAACCAGCGTCGGGACACGCCGAAACCATTATAGCATAGGATGGCCCCATTGTACAAAGGATTTTCGTAAAATATAGGAAGGAGCGAAATCCGAAACCTCCGACCACCTTTTTTGGCGTGAATGCAAAACAGGCGGAAAAAAGTGCTTGACATTTTCCTCGCCATCCCCTATAATAACTTTCGCACTGATTGCAGTGGGGAATTGTGTAATGGCAGCACCTACGACTCTGACTCGTATTGTCTAGGTTCGAATCCTAGTTCCGCAGCCAAAACCCCGTACTGATGTACGGGGTTTTATGTTATATATTTGCGGTATGTTATTCAGCAGTATAAAGTGTTTGTAGAATATAAAGAGAGATTGGATATGATTTCAATATGAAAGAGTATGTGTTTTACGATACGGATATGCGAGGGGAAGCCGATTACGACATATGCGGAAGCGACTATGAGAAGCTAATAGATGTATGCTGTCAATATGGGTGTACATTGTCTTTAATGATAGCAAACCGGCATACAAAACTCGTAAAGCATCTTGAAGCGTTCCGTATGCCTCAACCGCAGAATATTCGAAATGAGTATATGCGTTATTCGCAGAATAGCGATGGTTCGGACTTAGATATCAGGTATTATCATGTATGTGATGAGTTATGCAGCCTGCTGAAGGCATCTGCCAATAGCATATTTGACTGGGTGTATGGGCAGGGTCATAAGAATCCGGAAGATCCAATATTTTATAGGGCTGATGGAAGTAAGTTCTTCTTGTCGGTTATCCATGAAGGGGAATTGGAGTTATATGTTAACGACAGTGAGGACATAAGTGCTATACTGGATAGCATAGGGTTCAAATTGCAGCAAAAGTGATGGTTTGCCTATTATGTGATAAGCCGTACATAAGTTAAGGAACATTAACAATACCGAATAGAGACTTGTTAAGAATACTGAAAGAAAGGCAACGTCATTCAGTGCGGAATATTATGAATTCAATAAGCTGCCAAAACTCGGCTAAATATCTATATATTGAGTCGGTGTATGTATTCGCAAATGCTGCAACAGCCATAAGCATCACTTTTAACTATAAAGAAAATGAGACGAATGCGATAATTTATATAGAATATGACTTGCTTTTATAGGCAAAATTGATATAATTAATGCATGAAGAATTGCCAAAGCATGAACGGCAAATTGCAAAACCTGACGGAAAGGCAGTGAATAGTTATGGGCGCGTGGGGAACTACGCTTTATTCGAATGACACGACGAGCGCTATAAGAGACGAGTATATAAAGAAGTTGAACAGCGGCGAGCCGAACGAAGAAATAACTATGGATCTCATTAAAGAGTTTCAAGCGTTGATTTGTGATACCGAAGAACAGGCGTTATTCTGGTATGCCTTAGCGGATATGCAGTTAAGCCACGGCATGCTTATGCAGTATGTACGTGACAAGGCGTTGCTTTGCATGGAGGATATAAAGGAATCCGAGCGCTGGGCGCGTCCGGATCAAGACATGGTCACGGGCTGGGTCAAAACACTTGAAGCGTTGAAAAAGAGGTTGGAGGCCGAACTGCCGAAGAACACGGGCAAGATCGAGTAAAGTCTGCTTTTTGGCGGGTATGGCCTGAGGTGGCTATACTGGAGTGTTTTTAGAGAATTTGATTAAGCAATTAAAAGAGCCTATTTTGTGGTAGGCTCTTTTTATTTACCCGACATTATCAGCATAATTTGACTGAATACGCGCAATGTAATATAATATTTTAGCGTAATATGGCTATACATATTAGCACAATGGTGCTTTTATTGCGGTAAGGAGGATATTATGGGCAGAATGTTTGGTACGGATGGCGTGAGGGGGATTGCAAACGCCGACCTTAGCTGTGAATTGGCAATGAAAATAGGCGCGGCTGGCGCATATGTGCTTACAAGCGTACATAATCCGCGCATACTGGTTGGGCAGGATACCCGGAAGTCGGGCGATATGCTCGCATGCGCGCTGAGTGCCGGCATATGCTCGATAGGCGGCGATGTGATAAACGTAGGCGTCATCCCTACGCCCGCAATGGCATACCTTGCGCGGCTGTATTCTGCGGATGCCGCCGTTATGATAAGCGCATCGCACAACACAATGGAATACAACGGCATAAAATGGTTCGATGGCGATGGCTATAAGCTTTCCGATGAACTTGAGGACCGCATAGAAGCCATTGTAAAGGGCGAAGAAATAATGGATAAGCCTACGGGAAGCGGCGTTGGCAACTGCCTGAGCGCACCGCGAGCCGTTGAAAAATACAAGGAATTTCTCAAATCCACCGCGACGGAAAGCTTCAGCGGCATGACCGTAGTGCTCGATTGCGCAAACGGGTCTGCATCAAATATAGCAGCCGACGTATTCAGCGAACTTGGCGCAAAGGTGATATCCTGGGCCGATGAGCCGGACGGCTGTAATATAAACGACCTTTGCGGCTCCACACATCCCGATAGCTTGCAGGAACTTATGACGGAGCGCATGGCGGATGCAGGCTTTGCTTTTGATGGCGATGCAGACAGGGTGATAGCCGCGGATGAAATGGGCAACATTGTTGATGGCGACAGGATAATGGGCATCTGCGCTAAATATATGAAGAAAGAAGGGAAGCTTAAGGACGATACGCTTGTTGTTACCGTGCTTTCCAATCTTGGCCTTAAACTGCGCATGAAGGAACTTGGCATAAATATAGAAGAAACCGCCGTAGGCGACAGATACATACTCGAGCGCATGCGCCAGAAGGGGTATTCCCTTGGCGGCGAGCAGTCTGGCCATATTATATTCTATGACAAGAATACCACGGGCGATGGTATGCTCAGTGCAATACAGGTGATGAACATACTGGCAAAGACAAAGAAGCGCTTTTCGGAGCTTGCAAATGATGTTCCTATACTGCCGCAGGTTATGGTGAACGTTGTAGTATCACCGGAGGACAAGGCTGCTGCGCTTAAGGATGAAGACATGATAAACGATATACGCGCGGTGGAAAAGCTGCTTGAAGGCGAAGGAAGGGTGCTGGTGCGCGCAAGCGGCACGGAACCGCTTATAAGAATAATGCTTGAAGGCAGGAGTGAGGAGCAGATAAATCCCCTTGCCCTGAGAATAGCCAAAATACTTGAAGCGAAGTATGCCGGCAGAATAAAATAATGCTCCGCTTTACTTTATCGGTAAACGGTGATATTATATAGGGTAGGAAATTGAATACACTTTCATGTTCCGCCCCGCTTTGGGGAGGCTAAGAGGGAAGCAGGTTAAAGGCCTGCGCGGTCCCGCCGCTGTATGCGCGGAGCGTTCTGCATATGTGCTAACTTACTTGGCACGGTCACTGGGCTATAAGCACCCGGGAAGGCATTGCAGAATGCGATGAAGCGCGAGCCAGAAGACCTGCTTGAAAGTTCGCCTTACCACGGGTCAATGGTACATGGGGCGGGGTATACTAAGCTTATTTTTCGTATGCCCGATTGATTTATGTGTGCAGAAATACGGCTGCGGCGATTATCGCCGCAGCTTTTTGCGTACAAAAAACTTGGAAAGGAACATATTGGTAAGGTGAGTATTCAAAAAAAACTTTTTACAGCGATTGCGCTTATTATGGCGCTTTTGCTCGCGGGATGCAGCGCGATAGGCTCTAACGGTCACAGGGGTTCGCTTGACGTTGACTATATCGCAAACGGCGATGAGGGCGAGGACAGGCTTAACCAGCTTAAGGGCCTTGCCGCAGAGAACGCCATGCCGGAACCGGAGGACAAGCTTAGAACGCCGGCGCCTGTCGATAGCGGAGACGATGAGGATACCGCATCCGTTGGCAGGGCGCAGGCAGAGGCAAGGGATAATGAAATAACTTCCGAAGCCGTACAGACTGAGCAGACAACGGCTCCCGTGAGCAGTAAAGAGCCGGAGGCGAACACCTGCACCATAACGATACGGTGCGATACCGCCGTTGCAAAGGGCATGCATCTTGAAAAAAAGTGGCAGGGGATAGTCCCTGCAAGCGGCGAGATACTCAAAACCACCACGATGACGTTTGAGCAGGGGGATACGGTTTTTGATGTTCTGTGCGCCGTGCGCGATAAGTATAAGCTGCATATGGAATACTCCGGCGCAAAGGGAAACGAGTATATAGAAGGAATAAACAATCTTTATGAATTCGATGGCGGCCGCTGGAGCGGATGGATGTATTGCGTGAATGATTGGTACCCCAACTATGGCTGCGGGCAATACGTGGTCAAAAGCGGGGATGTAATAGAATGGAACTACACGTGCGACCTGGGTAAGGACCTTGGCCAAACGTGGCTGGCGGGATAAGAGCATGGGCAAAAGCGCGATAAGCATAAAAGGGCTTAAGAAGGACTATAACGTGGGCGCGGGCGAGGTGCATGCCCTGCGCGGTATAGATATGGAGATCGCATGCGGCGAATTTGTCTGTATTGCCGGCAAAAGCGGCAGCGGCAAATCGACTCTGCTCAATCTTGTTGCCGGGCTTGAAAGCCCGACCGATGGCAGCATAAACGTGCTTGGTCAGCGGATAGACCGAATGAGCGAGATTGAGCGCATTCGCTTCCGCCGCTCTCATATAGGGTTTGTATTTCAGTCTTATAGACTGCTGCCGCAGTATACGGCAATAGAAAACGTTGCGCTGCCGCTGATGCTGCGCGGCGTTGAAAAGCGGGAACGCGAACGGCGCGCGCTTGAGGCGCTTGATATGGTAGGCATAGCCAAATGCGCCCGCCAGCGCCCTGCGCAGATGAGCGGCGGAGAGCAGCAGCGTGCGGGCATAGCGCGCTCCATAATCACTTCGCCCGCAATAGTAATGGCGGACGAGCCTACGGGCAATCTTGATACGGCAACGGGCGAAATGGTGCTTACGCTGTTTCAAAAGCTGTTCAGGCAGAACGGCACAACGCTGATGATAGTTTCGCATGATGATGATATGCCGCGCCATGTGGACAGGACGATAAGACTGAGCGACGGAGCATTGATAGGGGAGGAAATAAACGCATGAATATAAAAAGAACAATTGCGGTGGTGATAATGCTAAGCATATTGCTTACGGCCCTGCCAACACTTGCCGCCGGCAAGGTGGAGCTGAGCTTTGATTGCGACCCGTCTACCGCAAGCATAGAGGTCATAGGCGGCAAGGCATACCTTGGTAACTACACCGTACCCGGAGACGGCACATATCCGTTTACGGCTACGGCAGACGGATATATGGATTACAACGGCTCTTTTGACGTGGTGGACGGCAAAATATACTTCAACGGCGCTGAGTGCGGCGGCAATAAGATACATATTGTTATGAGCAAGCAGCTTTATCCTGTGCTCATAACCAAGAATCCGCAGAATATGACGCTTAATGTTACCGACTCGCTCGGCAATCCGGTAAGCGACACAGCCAACCTGCCCGCAGGAACGTATCTTTATACTGCATTTGCAGATGGGTACGAAAGTGCGGCAGGCAAGTTTGCCGTTGAAAATGCCCCTGCGGTGGTGAACATAACGCTCAAAGCAATAGCTAAAACCATGCCGACTACAAGCGGCATAGGCGCGCTTGCGCTGCTGCCGGCAAACATTGCCGGGGAATATTACAGCGCGCCCACGGGAAGCCCGGGAGAACTGGTTAGCCTATATCTTCCCGTTATAAATAACGGAGAACCGCTTACTGACATAACAATAGAGCCCATAATATCGAATAACGTTGAGGAATTCCCGTTTGCTGCGGATGCAGCAAATTATGGGCTGAGGCTGCCGGATCTTGATACCGGGGCATGGGCTGTGGCCCAATATATGCTGAAAATATCGCCTTACGCCACAAATGGTGTAAAGACTGTGCAGTTCCGCGCTATATACCGCGAGAACGGCGTGCTTAGGGACAGCACGCTGAGCGCGAGCGTGACAATAGTGAATGGCTATGAAGCGCCGCAGGAAACGCTGCATACCGCGCCAAAGCTGATGGTGAGCGGCTATGCCGTGAATCTTGATACCATTTATGCAGGCGATGATTTCACGCTTACGGTGTTTATAAAGAACACATCCGCATCAGCTTCTGCCGTGAATATTACCGGCGCGCTTACGCTTGATCCGTCCGCGCTTATGGCGGCGCTTGGCAGGAGTGATACCGGCTATGCGGCCAAGATAGCGCCCGGCGATACTGCGGAAATAGTTTATGACCTTACCGCAATGCCGGATATCCAGGGCAATGCTCAAATAGCCATAAAGCTTGAATACGAGGATAAAGAGAATATCGCCGCAAGCGTTACGCAGACCATAACGCTGCCAATTAAGCAAAGGATGCGCATAAGTGTGGATCAGCCGGAAATATTCGCGGAAGGCGCAGCGGAGGGGGATTACATCGCCGTGTCGCTGCCGATAGTGAACAAGGGTAAAACGAAGGCATACAACGTTGAAGTAAAGCTTGAGAGCGAAAGGCTGAGCATGAGCGAAAGCTATTACGGCGGGGATATACTGCCGGGTGCTAAGCAAAGCGCGGAGTTTCAGCTGCTTTGCCTTAAGGGCGGTGCAGCGGACGGAACGCTGACGGTAAGCTTTGAAGACGCCGAAGGCAATATATATGAACAGAATGTGCCTATACAGGTCGACATTGCCGAAAGCATAAGCATACCTGCTGCGGCGGATACGGAAGCCGAACAACCGCAGGAGAAGCCCGCAGCATTCCCGATATGGATAGCAGCGGCGGCAGTAATCGCGGTGGCGGCAGCGCTGATAATAAAAAAGGGGCGTAGCAATGCGGCCAAGTGACTTTATACGCACAGGCATAATAAACCTATCACGGCGGCGCGTGCGCACAAGCCTTACCGCGTTATCCATGGCGATAGGCGTAATGTGCATACTGATGCTGGTTTCGGTGGGCATAGGGTATGAACAGGCGTATAGAGAATCGATAGAGGCCATGGGCAGCCTTACAAAAATAGATGTTACGCAAAAGAACGGCTCAAACGGGAAAATAGCCATTCTTAACAAAAAGGCGGTCGCTGCGTTTAAGGGGATAGACGGCGTTGAGGCGGTGACGCCCGTGCTGCAATCAACGGCGTACCTTAAAAGCGGGAAATACATCACGATGGTAAAGCTGTATGGCATAGATATGGATACGGCGGCAAGCTTCGGCATAGCGCCGATTGAGGGCGAACTGCCCAAGAAAGGCACGCGGCTCATGCCTGAGCTTATGGCGACAGATGACCTTGCAGCAAGCTTTGCAGAGCCGGATACATGGAAAGAAGCGGTAGACCGCAACGGCAAGCCGCTGATAGATCTTATGCGCGCAAACGTGAAGATGACGTTTGATTATGCAAGCCTTGTCGGCGACTATACAGAGGGCGAGGACGGCAGGGCCGTGCCGCTTGGCCAAAGCCTTAGGGCGAGCGTTACGGGAATATGCAGCGCAATGAACTATACCTATTCATGCTCGGCGTTTCTGCACATGGATACGCTCAAGGCAATAGCTGGAAACAGCAACGCCGCGGCGGACAAAAACGCGGCCGAATACCCGTTGGTCTGGGTAAAAGTAAGTAACGCTAACGATGTTATGGAAATAGCTTCGCTTATACGAAGCGCGGGCTTTGAAACATACAGCCTTACGGACATGCTGGAATCCGTAAAGGAGCAGACGGCAAGGATACAGGGATTGCTGTTCGCAATAGGTGCCGTGGCGCTGCTGGTTGCGGGACTATGCATAGCGAACACGATGATGATGGCCATAAACGAACGCCGCACGGAGGTTGGCATACTGAAGGTGCTTGGCAGCGAACTTCGCGATATTGCGGCTATGTTCCTTACCGAGGCAGCAATGATAGGCCTGCTTGGCGGGCTTGTGGGAATAGGGCTGAGTTTTGCGCTGCGTGCCGCGCTGAACGGCATGCTGAGCGAAATGGATGTTCGTTCCGTGATGCCGGTATGGCTTGCGGGATTCGCGCTGGCGTTTTCGGTGGTAATTGCGGTTATAAGCGCGCTTATACCTGCAATGAACGCAATGAGAATATCCCCGCTTTGCGCAATGCGGGATGAATAGAAATAAGGAGAGCATGTATATGAAACTAAGGATGCGAATATGCGCGGCGCTTATTGCGATGCTGATGCTTTGCACATCGTTTGGATCGCTTGCGCTTGAAGGGGAGAGCTACACTTCATCTGAACAGCAGCTCATATTGTCCGTACAGTCCGCAATACAGCAGGGCGCGGCATATATGCTCAATCCCGTAGGCAGCTATTATCCGGAAAACGGGTTAAGCTTTGGCACGCTGCAGGGCGACTGGGCGGCATTTGCCCTTGGCAGGAGCGGCTTGGCGATACCGTATGACATATGGCAAAAATATGCGGATAATTCAAGCGCGGCAATGGCAAAAGCCATAGAGAAGGTGAGGGCTGAGCACAGCGACATAACAACTCTGCCGCTTCTGCATTACCGCAAGCGTACCGAGAATATGCGCGCAATGATAGGATATACATCGCTTGGCCTTGACGTGCATAACGTGGCGGGATACGACATAACGCGAGCGCTTGGCAATTATACCGATATCGTATGGCAGGGCATAAATGCTACCATATTCACGCTTATCGCCCTGGATACGCTGAATTACGATATGCCTCAGCTTACATATGAAGAAATGAGCCAAGGCGTTCATGGTACGGCCGTACAGGCTACTCGGGAAATGCTTGTTGCGCGCATAATGTCGCAGGAGCTGCCCGGCGGCGGCTGGGTGCTGGATACTGGCTTTGAGGTTGAAGACGGGGATGGTTCCGGCAGCTTTACGCCGTCCACCGATAAGGCCGACCCCGATATTACCGCAATGGCCATACAGGCGCTTGCGCTGTACAGCGGCATGAACGTTACCGTGAACGGTACGGAGAAAAACGTTGGCGATGCGATAGAGCGCGGACTTAACGCGCTGAGCGCAATGCAAAAGAGCGCGGGCGATTTCGATTCATGGGGCACTACTAACGTTGAAAGCACGGCGCAGGTGCTTATGGCGCTTATAGCAATGGGCATAGACCCGCTAAAGGATGATCGGTTTATAACAGCAAGCGGTAACACGCTTATAAACGGCATATTGCGCTATCATGTTGCGGGTTCGGGCTTCCGCCATGTTATGGACGGCTCTGTCAACGCTATGGCGACCGATCAGGCAATGTATGCGCTGGTAGCTTACGACCGCTTTCTGAAAGGCAAGAATTATATATACAACATGAGCGACAATTTAGAAGCTCATGCAATATCGATAGATACAGCTGAGCATGGCACGCTGAGCGCAGCTGAGAGCGCATCCCAAGGGCAGCAGATAACCGTGTATGCGTCCCCTGAGGACGGCTATATTCTAAGCGACGTTAAAGCATATCTGTATCAATCCGAAATAGCCTTTGACAATGGAGTAATGCGCGTTTCATGGGAACTTACGCCAACGTATCAGCAGGCTGATGTAAGCCAAGACGGGCTGAGCGCAAGCTTCACAATGCCAAACGTACCCGTGCTGATACGGGCGGAGTTTGGCGAGGGTGGCCAAACGGGCGAAAGCTATGGATTTATACAGACCAGTGTAAACGGCTCCGTGCGCGTATCAAAGGATAGCGCAAGGGCAGGCGAAAGGGTGCTTATAAGCCCCAAGCCGCTTGATGGTTATGAATACATAGAAGGCACAATCAGCGCAATAGGGCCAAACGGCGAAAACATTGCACTGAGCGAGAACGCGAGCGGCGGCTGGGAATTCACAATGCCCAGCGGCAGCGTGACGCTGTATGCGGAGTTCAGCGAGCTGCAAGCCATAGGCCATGTGACGATATCCATAGAGAAATTCACGCTCGGGCAAGGATACATGATTGAACCTGTACAGGTAGAGCTGCGCCAGAATGACAGCGTTGCAAAAATAATAACCCGCCTGCTTGATGACTATGGCATGACATATACACTTGGGCCGGGCGCAAGCATAGAAAGCGGATTCTATCTTGCAACCATAACCGACGGCAGCGACCCTAACGAGGAGATAAACCCTCCGCAGTACATTGTGGATGCCATAAACAAGGATGGCGGCGAGCTTGAATACACGCGCGGCGGTGAAAGCCTTGGCGAATTCGACTATGCGCAGAAGTCCGGCTGGATGTATTCGGTGAACGGTGCGTTCCCGAACTACGGTGCATCGGATTTCACGACCACATCGGGTACAAATCCGCTGAAGGATGGCGACGTTATACGCTGGCAGTTCACCCTTTGGGGACTTGGTGCGGACATAGGCGGCGGCTTTGATGGCGATGAAACGTCCGGCTCGTTTGAACATTCATATACCGCAATAGCCGACAGAACTGCGGCTACAAGCACTCTTGCGGACGCTAACAGCAACTATTCCGCATGGGTAGCTGCAAACAGCGGCACATATTCCGCGGCATTGAGCGCCATGGCGGACCTTACTATATCCGAATCCGTCTTGAATGAAGCGCTTGCGCCTGTGCGCGCAATGCTTGCGGCGAACAAGGATGAATTCAGGATAATACTGCCCAACAGCGCCGCTGCGAACGGCCACAAGATAAACGTAAGCGGCAAGGCAAAGGCGGGCGATGACGTTACGGTAACGGTAACGCCTGCGGACGGGTACGAGCTGTATCTTGGCAGCCTTAAAGCGAACGGCGTGAAGCTGAGCAAAAAAGGCGATGCATACAGCTTTGTTATGCCGGCGGCGGACGTGGCCATAACGGCAAGCTTCTGCAAGGAAGGCACCGGCCCAGCCGAAGTGAAGGGAGACGCCAATGGCGACGGCAGCGTGAATATAGCGGACGTTGCGCTGATATGCCGCTACATAATGGGCGAAGCACAGCTTAGCGCGGATGCGCGCGAGCTTTGCGACATGAACGGCGACGGCAGCATAAACGTTACGGACGCGGTGCTTGTTTGCATGAAAGTAGCCGGAAATTAACTTTAGGTATTTTAGCCCCTTACCCAATGAAGGTATAAAGGCTTTAATATAAAGACCAGAAAGGAAGGTAAACCAATGAAAAAAAGAGTATTGGCATTGATGCTCGCGCTTGTTATGGCGCTTTCCCTGCTGCCGATGATGGTGGCGGCCGAAGGCGAAGCACAGGGCGATGTGAATGTTGAGAACACTGAAGTTGCCGCCACGCCTGAACAGGCTGGCACCACGCAGCCGGAAGAGAGTCCCGCTGCTGAACCGGAGCCCACAATAGAGGTTCCGGCTGAGTTAGGCGCGCCTATGATGGCTCCTGCAGCGACCGCTGCGGCTAATCAGTTGTCTGCGCTTCGCGTGCAGATTGGCTTCGCTATACATCCGGATTATGATTATCTGCTTAAGAATGATGGCGAAGATTATAACGCCTCCTATGTATTTGACCCGACCCAGTATAACTATGACTTCGGCGCTATTACCGAAGAACGTGCCACGGTAGATGGCATGCAGGTGTTGAATTCGCTGCGGTTCAAAATGGAGGCGGCCGAAGGCGCAAAAGTAACCATAGAGTATAGCAACGCCGATGGCACAAGGAGCAGCAAAGAGGCTTTTTGCGTAAATCATGAGTCCAATACCGATTGGGTACAGCTTATAAAGGGCGAAAATGTTGTTAAGCTGACTGTCACCCCGCCCACGGACAGCGGACTGAGCGAAACCACCTATACGCTGACCCTTTACGTCGGCGAAAAGCCGGTTGTTAAGGACCCCGCCAAGGTAAAGGTATACTTTACATTCTATGATGGCAAGAATTATTGCTTCCCCGTCGGCAGAACCGAGATAACTGCCGTTGAAGGCACCGCTGCCAAGTATGGCATGGAGAACGCTAAGGCCGGCCACTTGGTGGGCGGAATGGACCACAGCATAAAGGCCGGTCAGGTCAGCGTGCTTGATGCGCTGCTGTGCGCGCATGAGGCTGTGTACGGCGCGGCATTCACCAAGGATACAATGAGCAGCTATTTTGGCGGCAGCAGCGGCTTTGTGACGAAAATATTCGGCGTTGACGGCAGCATCGGCTATGCCGTAAACGACCGTCTGCCCGTAGGCCCAAAATACGATGGCTATGCCATAAACGAGTATGCGCTCAGCGAGGGCGACGACGTATATTTCTTTATATACGCCAGCCCCTACTGGGGGGATTATCTCAGCTACTTCGATAAAAAGCAGCTTACGGTTAACGCGGGCGAGGAAGTTACATTAACGCTTTCCGGTTACATGGCCATGGAGCAGATGGGCACTCCCGGCAAGGATACAAGACCGATTACCACGATGGAAAACATCGCGGGGGCTGAAATAGATCTGCTTGATGAAAACGCCGGAAAGCTTGAATTCGGCGATTATCTTGGTGAAACCGATGAAAACGGTAAAGTAAAGCTGAAATTCGATAAGGCGGGAACATATTATGTTTCGGCGATAGGTGAATCAAGCACAACATTCCCCATAACCGGGCCGTGGTGCGAAATAACCGTAAACGAAGCCAAGCCCGGCGAAAGCGACCTGAACGGTATGCTGGTATATAACGGTACCGTTGCAAATAATACCACAGTTATATTGAAAAACGCCGATGATTCATACACTACCACAAATATATTTGAGTGGAACAAGTATGAATACGATCTTGGCACAGTGACCGATAGCAGTAATCAGCTTCGCTTTAAGCTGAAGCTTCCCACGGGCGCAAAGGCCACGCTGCATTATACCGACCTTAACGGCAACCCCGCTACCAAGGACGCCACCAATTCAAGCAACGGCGCGTGGATCAACTGCCTCAAGCCCGGTAAGAACACCGTTAAGGTGGTTATTACCCCGCCCGCAGGCAGCACCGTTGGCGAAAAGACCTATACCATCAACGTAAACTGCCAGCCCAGGCTTACCGCGCTTGCGCTGTCCGCTAACGGCAATGAGGCGTATCTCAACCCCACGTTCAAGAACAGTGTGTATGATTATAGCGCGGATATCAGTGCAGCTATTGAAACCGTGCTTGTTACCGCCACGCCAAAGGATGCCTCCTGCACCGTTACCTATAACGGGCAGACTGACAACAACGTGGACATAAAGGATACCGACACGATAGTTGTCCGCGTTGAGAAGGACGGTATATACAGCGAATATACCATAAAGCTTAACAAGAAAACCGCATATACCGTTAAGTTTGAAACCTACCCCGCAAATGCTGTTGTAAGGCTTCAGGATGCTAAGAAGGCCGTTCTTTCGCCCAATGCGGATGGCGTATATGAAAACCTGATGCCGGATACCGATTACACTTGGGTAGTTACCTGCAAGGGATATGTTACCAAGACCGGCACGCTGAATACCCCCGCGCAGCTTACCAACGGCGTACTGTCCGTTATACTTTCCGCTGCGCCGTCGTCCGGCCTGCCCAACTATTCGGGCGAATGGCCGACATTCAGGAACAGCAAGAACAATAACGCCCTTACCAACACCGTAACGCCTGACAGCGCAGCAACCGCTGAACTCAAGTGGGTTAAAAAGTACGGTGAAGGTTGGATGAGACCTGTAAATCTGCCAATAATTGTAAATAATCACGTTTACATTGCTAGGAATGACGATATCTTCTGCCTGAGCAAAGATTCCGGCGAGGCAGTCGTAAGCGGCAAGCTTGCAGCATCCTTAGGTGGCCACGGAACCAACTCTATGGTTTATGCCGAGGGAATGGTGTTTGTGCAGCTTGATAATGGACACATACAGGCGCTTCGTGCGGATACGTTGGAAAGCCTTTGGGTGACCGAATCCATAGGTGACCAGACCATATCTCCCATAACTTACTATAACGGCTATATTTACACCGGTACATGGGGCAGCGAAACCAAAGAGCAGAATTTTGCCTGCTTCTCCGTAACCGATGAAGACCCCACAAACGGCTTTGAAACCAAGTACGCAACGTGGCTCAGGCCGCATGCAGGCGGTTATTACTGGGTAGGCGCATATGTGAACGACGTTTGCGCGGTATTTGGTTCCGATGACGGCACGAGCGACAGCAATAGCCCCACTGCAGTGCTGTACTCCGTAAACCCCGTAACCGGCAGCGTCATTGACACCATAAATGATGTAAAGGGCGATATCCGCTGCTGCGTCGTATATGATTCCGGCCGCGTGTATTTCACTACCAAGGGGGGTTATCTCTACTCCGTTGGTCTTAATTCCAACGGCACGTTTGACCATGCTTCCATCAAGTCTATCCAGATAGGCAGCATGTCCACCAGCACCCCCGTAATATATAAGGGCAGGCTGTATGTTGGCTGTTCCGGTAAGGGATATGACTGGGACGGCGATTCCGGCAGCGGCATAGCCGTGGTAGATGTATCCGGCGGCAAGCTTGATATAATTTATAAGGCCTCTACGCCCGGCTACCCGCAGGCAGGCCCGCTGGTAAGCACCGCGTTTGAAAACAGCACCGGCAAGGTGTATGTGTATACCACTTACAACAACAACCCCGGCGGAATATACATAATAGAGGACAGCGCGGGCCAGACCGAACCCAGCGCGAACAACGGCAACCTGTATGTGCCAGAGACATATCAGAATTTTTGCATAAGCACCATCTGCGCAGACAGTGAAGGCACGCTCTATTACAAGAACGACTCCGGCGCGCTGATAGCCGTTAAGAGCAAGGCTAAGCTGCCCGATCCTCCCAAGCCCACGCCCACTCCTGGCGATGATGACGGCTATAAGCCCGGTTGGCCCGGCGGCAGCATACTTGGCCCGGGTTCAAACTCCAACGTACCCACTCCGCCTACTGCTCAAATGCCCGTTACAGGCGGCGAAGAGAGTATGCTGCCCATAGCCATGCTTATTGCCGGCGCGGTTATGCTGGTTGCACTCAGGCGCAAAAAGAGGGTATAATATAAACAAAAACGGGAGATAAGTCAAAATGGAGTTCGTGTATAACGATATGAGCGCGCAGGTGAGCATGGCGCAATACATAAACGATTGCGTTGATGTGCCGCGCATAATAAAGGGATGCCAAGGCTGTAAAAACTATTTTAAGCTTTGGTCATGCCCGCCATTCGGCTTTGACCCCGTTAAGATTTGGCGTGATTATTCTAAGCTGACGCTGTACGCAAGGAAGATATCCTTCCCAAAGGAGCTTACGGAAAAAACATTCGATGCATATGGGCTTACGGCGCAATATTTTGAAATATGGAATAAGGAACGCAGGAAGTTTTTTATCGAGCTTATGGAACGGGAACAGAGTACACCGGGTAGCCTTATGCTTGCCGCGGGCTGCTGCGACGAATGCGCAACGTGCGCGCGGGCAAACGGCGCGCCGTGCATAAAGCCCGACAGGCTCAGATATTCCATAGAGTCCCTTGGCGGGGACGTTGAAAAAACGCTGGAGCTTTATTTTAACGAAAGGCTGCTTTGGGGCAGGGAAGGGCATATGCCCGAATATATGCTGCTTGTGGGCGGACTGATGCAAAAATAAATATCGCCTATATTCCCGCGCCGTGGCTTCTGTTGGACCGGAGGGCCTGTGCGCGGGGATAATAAAAATCCCCCCGCATAGCGGGGGGTATTTCAGTTTCGGGCATAGCCCT
>ENA-OPCP01001260-OPCP01001260.1-human-gut-metagenome-genome-assembly--contig:-NODE-1260-length-16561-cov-2.816854_pt1 | contig 16561 bp, 10 predicted proteins | sample MGYA00241563_ERZ501477 | MGnify/ENA primary metagenome ERZ501477 (study PRJEB25962, sample SAMEA2042572) | human gut metagenome | biome: human gut; feature: human-associated habitat; material: faeces... | reverse complement strand
CGTCTTTGTCCTTGAACTTAATACCGGCAACCTCGTCAAAGGCAACGCAGTCCCATAAGCCCACAAGGCCGACCGTTTTACGCCCCATGTTATAAAACAGATTGGCAACCGTTGTCTGACCACCGGAAACAAGAATACTGTTCGGTGAAATTTCTTTGTAAAGATGGGATTTGCCAGTGCTGCGCGGCCCCAACTCACAGAGGTTGAAGTTATTTTCTACAAGCGGGATCATACGGATCAGAAGCAGCCATTTCTCGCGGTAAGTCAAGGAGTCCGGTTCCATACCGATGGAGCGCAGCAGCACATCCATCCATTCGTCCTGCGTAAATGCTTTCCGCCCCTGTTTCAGCTCTTCAATATCCACATGGGGCATCTGGATGGGGTTGAGCTTTCGGATGCTGATCGGCGTTCCGTTCCTGTCTTCCTCCATATACTCATAGTCCAGTTGCACGATGCACCAGATACCGCCGCAGAGCAGCCGGTCAAATTTGGAGGGGTATTCCTCGTCAATGGGAATATTTTTCAGACCGAGGTTAGAAAATTCCGCTTCATAAATATCCTTCTTGATATTCAAGCTGACAGTGATTTTATCAATCACCGTATGACTGCCGCGCTGACGAAGAATGGAAAGGATTTTCTGCGCCTCATCCGGGCGGACGAAGTTGTCCGCAAGAATGCGCTTCACACTTTCCACGCCTTCTTCAATGATCTCAGGGTCATCGGAGCTGCAATACTGCCCCAGAAGAAATTCCAGAACATAGACCGGCACATTTGCCCCTTCCTTGATTTTCTTCGTTAAGTCTTTGCGCACGATCTTTCCGTCAAAATACTGGCGCAGTTTTGATTTGATGACAGCTCTTTTATCTTCGTTTTCCGTCATACCGACCATCTGAATCGCCTCCTGTTATTCCGGCCTTCGCTTAAAAGCCAAAACCATAGTCATCGGCAAAAGCCATATCCATGATGACAGGATGACGGAACACCTCAAGCCCTGTTGCATCATCGTATATTACAAAGAAATACTGTTTGTCCTTATCGTACTTTTTGTCCTTGAATTGGAATTTCATGCGGAACATTCGTTTTCCAGCATCCTGCTCGCGGCTGTCCGCAACACAACTATTCTCGTTGGAAATACGCTCATTGTCCTCGGAAATGAAAAACATCCGGTAGGTGGCGGCTTTGACCACATCGCTGACCGGCTCGGACTGGATAAAGTCCAGTATGGTGATCTTGTTGGTGATTTTGCGCACCATGCTCACCAGTGCAATTCCCGCACTCCGCGTTTCCATGTGACCCCGTTCCATTTTAATGCTAAGGACAGGCACGAGCATTTCCTGTGGTGATGAGCCTCCATGCACATAGTTCTGCCCGCCACCCGTCACTTTGAATACATCGTCACTGATCGGGTAAGACACCCACTTTGTATCAGAGTTACGCAGTATCTTTCCAATTTCTATGCTGGCAATGCCGTCCCCGGAAAGCGGCTCTTGTGATACAACAAAGCGGCGGTTGATAAACGCAGCCTTGCCCTTTATACCTTCGATTTTATCGCTTTCTGCTATTTTATCCCGCTTATAGATAAAGCCGTGGTCTGCCGTAACAATAAACCGGTATGTATTCGCGCTGGTGGAAATTCTGCGAATCAGGTCGTTAATCTCCGAAACCGCTTCTTCGCAGGCAACGAACACTTCGTCTTCTGTATTTGGCTTGTCCCCTCTGGCATCGATCTGGTTGTGATATACATACACGACTTGTTTCCCGGTAAAAATGCTGCGAAGGTCGGCAATTTTAAGCGATTTAATGCTGTCGAACTGGACGCACACGCTATCCGGGCTGTATTTCCGCAAAATAGTCTCTCGCTCCGTTAGATTTTCACAGGGCTGGCCGTCAATCAAAACTTTGAAATCGTCAGTTATCGAAAGCTCTGTGTGTGGGAGCAGCGCAGCCATGCCAAGGCGGGTGTAGGAGGGCAGAACGCTCAGTTGTACTTCCAGCGTTGCCGAACATTTGGGGTCATCCTGCATCCGCAGGAACAGTTCCTTTCCCACCTCATAGCGCAAAGCATCGGAAATAATGACCACCGTGCGCTCCTTGGCATTCCTCAGATTGCGGGCATAGAAATCCTGCTGCAATGGCAACGCCGTAAAAGAATCTTCCTCCATGATTGCCTGATTCCATTTAGGAAGCAAGGTTTCCAGATATTCGTTTGTATAGATGTTTTCCACCAAATCCCGCAGCGGTTCGAATTTTGCGGTATCGTCAAGCCGGTCGTAAGCGAAATAGAAATGGCGGTACTCATAATCCAGCCGGAAGTCCTCTTCCTGATACCGGCGGAGAATGTCTTTGAAGCTGTCCGGGCAGCTATAATTCCCGGCCTGTATGAGCCGGAAAGCGCTGCCGAGCATTTGATAGCACTCGGCAGTTTTGCCGCCAAAGTGCATCTTGCTCCGTTTCTCGCAGATTTGCGGGATGGTCAGATCGTCCAGCTTTGCGCCAATATCCTCAGCCACCAAGCGCGCCACGATCCACTTTATGAGGATCTGGTCAACAGCAAGGAAGGTATCGCAGTTCACCAAGTCCTCGGGCGGATAGTCGGAAAATGCTTTCTTGACATTCAAGCCGGAAGCCACATGAGCGGAAAGCTCATCATAGCGCCCACGGTACAGGATGTTGTTCATCAGGTTATCCATAAAGGCGATGATGTTTCCTGCTTTGTAGGAAACAAACGCCTTCCACGGCTTCGGAAGCCCGGACTGCACATACTTGGCCGTATAGGTAACGAACATCGTTACCATAAGCTTTTCCAGCGTCGGCTTGACATCTGTATAGCCGAAATGCTGCTCGCAGAGCTTCCAGAAATCATCCAGCAGACCGTATTTCTCTACCTCGGAAAGGAACTTGTTGTCTGCAAGCTGGCCGTCTGTCAGCATGACCCGGATTACTTCTTCAAAGGAACAGGTACGGGTGCGGCAAATGGCAGAGAGAAACCCCGTGACGATGTTCTCTTCGTTGAAGTTTTCGATTTCAAGGTCATAGAAGCGCTGTGTCCGCTCCTTGTTGGCAAAGAACTTGATGTGCTTTTCGATGATAGGCTTGTACTTCTCGTCAATTCCCAAATCCACCGAGAGCAGCGAAACGCGGTCGGCAAAGAAGCGCTTGGAATAGAGCAGCGTGTCCTCCAAATGGTTGTCCCGCACATCCGGCTTTGGGAAGGGCGCGTAGATGAGGTAGTTTGTTGTGGTGTCCTGCCGTTCCAGAAAAAGCTTGGTGGCAAACTGGTTGTCCGGCTGCAAGAAGTAGACTTTGGCATTTTCAAGCTCCACATTCTGCATATCCTCCACAAATTCGCCGTTGTCATCGTACCAAAAGACGAGTTTACGGGTGTCGCCGGTAAACTCAGCATTCAGCCGGTCTATGATTTGTTTGATGTTCATTTCTGCCATGCCGCTTTACTCCTTCTGGTCTATGACTACCCAAGACCCGCTCCGGTTGGAGCCTTTGCGTTTGATCTTGCCAGCTTTTTGAAGGCTATTCATGAGCCGCTTCACAGTGGCGAGGGAAACACCCAGCATCTCTACAACATCCTTCTGCGTCGCTTTCGGATTGGTTCGGAGGATGCGCAGAATCGCTTCTTCATTGGTGTCATTGGGTTCAACTTTGGTGTCATTGGTGTCACGCTCTTTGGGGTCAATGACACCATTCTGATCAAAAGCCGCCTTTTTCCGATAGAGATTGATGCGGAAATCGCTGCCCATGTCAATCAGCTCCGGCTCACGAAGGCCGTATTCCTTAGCTTCCCGGAACATTTTCGGGATGCCGCTGCCCCATGCCTCCACGATGTTCATGTAGGAAAAGGCGGCTGCAATGCCACGGTTGCGGATCTTCGAGAGGCCGGATTTCATCTTTTCAATGGTGATTTCGCTGTCCAGCATACCGGGGGAGGTGACCTCCAGCCGGTCATCAAAGAGCGCCACTTGAATTTTGCCCGGTGTCAGGTAGCTCCGATGGCAGACAGCATTGGAGATCATCTCACGGATTGTTTTAACGGGCAGCTCGTAATAGTCTTGCCTTGCAATCCCTTCAATGCGGGAACCAAGGTCGATGTGCTGCAACACGAAGTTGTAGGCATCCTCAATCTGCTCGTATATCGGCCCGGTAATCTCTTTGCGGGTGATGAAGATATCCCGAACAGTACCCTTGAATACCGCGCATTGGATGGCAGCATCCGGGAACTCGGCCGTATCGCCGCTCAGGAGCAGATACCCATTGGTGGGGTGGTAGGCACCGTCGCGCTCCACCAGCAGTTTCCAAGAAAGCAACTGGTTTTTGCCAACCTTCTGAATTTGTTCCCTTGCCGTATCTGTCTCGGCAAGTTTGAGGGCGTGCTGGTACATCTTTTCACAGAAGGCCGCAATCTCTTCCTCAGAAACAGTCTGTTCCCGCTCCATCTGGTCAAAGGAGCGGTTTGTCCCTTCCATGATGAGTTCCTGTACACGATACCGCTCCGCATGGCGGGTCGTACCGGCAACGCGGATGTAGGTGCCGTCCATGATGCCCTGACTCTTGATATAGTAAGGGCGCTGCATACCCGGAATGATCTCTACCACGATGATCGCTTTCCCGTCAATTTCCTGCACTGCGATGTTTGGGGTGATCTTGGGTTCGCAGCTATCGAAAATAGCGTTGGTAATCGCGTCCATTTTCTGAAAGACTTCCTCTTTGGAAAAGCCGGTAACAGTCCATGTGCCGTTCTCCACGCCGAAGACCAGCTTTCCGCCCTTGCCGTTGGCAAAGGCAACCACCGTCCTCATATACTTTTCGCTTTTGGCTGGAATTTCGCTCTTGAACTCCACATTTTCGGATTCCCCGGCGAAAATCTCTTCTGCGGTCATCTCGACCACCTCCTTCATCCGAGTCTTATGTCAATATCTGCGGCGATTTATTTGAGCAGTCATGTTCCCAATTCTGGCAATGGCTTCCTTCTGGTGTTTATCGTAGGCCACTTTGTCATAGTACGCATTTGTTCCGCAGGATGGGCAACAATATGTTCCCACACCCGTTTTTTGCCCTTGCACCAGTATTCTTTTCGTGTCCCAGCAACACGAGCAGTATATGCGTTTATCAGGATCATCAGAAAGCGTGATATATGCATCGTCGTGTCGTTCAATCTTTCCTGCAATATCTGCTGTTGTCTGCATTTCTTTGATTTGTTCCTTGAGCTTGTGATTCTCATCCACCAGATCAAGTATCTGCTTCTGTGCATCAATCAGTTCTCGTACAAGAGGAACATTGTCCGCTTGTTGTGCAACAGCAATGCCATCTTTGATTGCTTCATACCATCCCAAAGTCATTCACCTCAAATCTTTGCCAGAACGGCGTATTTCTTTCCGTCGCTGGCAGTTTGGATTTTTTCGTAGTTGACCTTCACGCCGTCATCCAAGTCCAGCTCGATGCGGCTCAGGGCGAGGTGGGCGATCATCTCGTCATAGTCGCGGCACTCTTTGAGCTGCTTTTGGAGCTTTTCTTTCCGCTTGGTGGAAGCGGCTACCTCGCGGGCGTTGGTGCTGTGGTCGATCATGTCCTGCATCCGGTTGATTTCGGACTCGTAGACACGCTGCATTTTGTGGAGATAGTCCACCCGGAGGTTGCCGATGGTGTCCGGCGTGTAGCGGTGGAGGTAGATCAGCGCCTTGAAGCCGTTCTGCTTGCCGCTGTCGAACAGCCAGTAAATCGGGCGCTTCTGGTAGGTCTTGCAGTGATCCTTAAAAAAGTCCTTGAGGAAGTAGCTGCGGATGATCTCCCGGCTGCTGTTGCCCTTACCGCCCAGCGCCCCGGAGATGAAGTCCAGATTTTCCTCCAAGGTGTCCGCACCGTAGACGGCTTTCAGCCAGTCACACAGGCGGGCGATGATGTCGTCCTCCAGATACTCTTCGTCGGTGATGGGCAGGATGCCGTCCCGGTCGGGCAGGAAGGTCATGTACTTACTTGCATCCCAGTCGCCGCCAGCATAGGCCAGCCCGTCCACATCCAGCGAATAGCGCCCGAACATACAGCCAACGGCATAGGAGAGCAGGGAGACGATCTCGTCCCGCTTGGTGCGGACATAGCTGCTGCCCTGCATGAATTCCGGCACATCGTCTTTGGTGTCAAAGATGCGGTGGACGGTCACATCCTTGTCCGCCACCTTCGGTGTCAGCTCGTCCTGCAAGCCGTAAATGCCGATGAAGATGCGGTTTAATTCTTCCTCGTTGGCTTTGAGCTGCAAAAAGCGCTGCTCACATTCGTCTTTCCATGCGGCGTAGGCATCGGACAGACAGGAAATAGAGCGGATGAGTGGGTGCCGCTTGAAATCCCATGAGGTCTCAGCTGCATTCCAGTCAGCTTGAGAACTTTCAATATTATTATCCGTATACTTGAGAATCAGAGGTGCTTGTGCTGAATCATAGATAAACGGCATTGCTAAAATATCTTTAATGTTGTTATTCAGCGTTGGGTTAATAATTCTGCTGAGATAATTGATCACACTCGAATTTAATAATGCAAGCACATACAAGACATATTTCTCATCATAAAACAAGACAGTTGCTGCTGCTTTATTAAAAGTTTGAGATTCTGGCAAAAGTCTCGCTCCAAATGTTGGATTCGTAGAAACAAGGCTCCATGTAACACCTCTTCGGAATAAAATGTGTTCTTTTGGAAAACGCGCAATTTTGTCGTGCTTATAATGCTCAATAGCGTCGTGAGACCATTTGACCACCCACTCCAAATTACCAGCCCATTTCCTAAACTCGCCACCTTTTGCATGAAGCATCCATTTCCCGTCTTTCCGAACCTCGGTTGCCTCTACCTCCCATAACATCCGAAGATATTTTTCATTATCCCCTGTCAAAATTTGCCCATCTGAAAACGCAATAGAGTCCACTTTGCTACGGCAAAATGAGTCAAAAATTCTATCGCTCACCCAATACGCCACCGGCGAGCCGGGGATTTTGGAGAAGTTAGATTGCTGGGCTTCATAGAAATAGCCGCAATCAGGATTATCGATAGCCTCCAACACCTTCTGCCGCTGCACCTCCATGCCGCCCTTGAAGTCAGAAAGGCGGAAGTACAAACCAGCTTCGTCCGATTTTTTGTTTTGCAACACAAAGGAACAGATCGGAACGGTTGCCTCCTCAAAGGCGGAATACTCCATCTGTATCAGGGTCGTGATGCTCCTGCTCCGGATGATAAATTCCCGCAGCTTTTCATAGGTTTTGATGAACATCCAGACAAAGGGTGACATAAATCCGCAGTAACCATTCGGCTTACACAGCTGTAAATTCCGGTAGATAAATACGCTGAACAGATCACCTGAATAGTCTTTGTACTTGTCGTTTACAAAACCCTTGAGCTTAGCATTATATTTGTTGAGATACGGCGGATTAGTGCAAACTGCCACATAATCTCGAGCTAACAAACGGCGGAAATTCCAGTCGTTTAGCGTTGCCTCGTAGTCCATATTGAACAGCGTCAGCTCTGTCGGCTCCTGTGGTTTTTCTCCAAGTTCATCAACCTTCACCAGCGAGCCAAACTCAATCAAATCTTCATCTTTTTTCGGGCAGTACACCTGAGGCTCAATCCCACGAGTGAGAAAGCGCCGGTCATACTGACGGGCCTTCATCATAATTGCAAAATACGCAAGCTGGTAGGCGCGTGGGTCAATGTCCAATCCGAACAAATTGCTACGAACGATTTCAGAAGCAGCATCCCGCGTGTTGTATCCGCATTCCGTGTAAATCTCCATCAGCATATCGAACGCATAGACCAAGATATGGCCGCTACCCATGCATGGATCGAAGAAAGTCAGCTCTTGAGGCTCAACCTTCTCGTCAATAAATCTAATTTCCCCATTTTTAGGCGCTACAAAGAATGCCAGCTTCTCCCGTAAACTACTCTGAGGATTGCGCTCTATCCAGTATTTCCCCAGCGAATTGTCAACCATGTACCGAACAACCCAGTCCGTAGTGAAAAGCTGCGTTGCAGCGGGAATATCTTCTCTTTTCACTGTGCCTTTATAGATGTTGACGATTTCGTTATGAGGCTCAGTAATATAATACTGATACAGCCAGCCGATGATCTCCACCTGACCACCCTTTTCGATGTTGAAATCATCCTCGTCAATGTCGTGGATGAGATGATAGACCACGCCCTCCTGATCCACTACCGAGAGGTTCAGCAGCAGCTCGGTGTAGTCGCTGGTCTTTTCAAACAGGGCGGGGAGAATTTCGTTCAGGGCGTTGCACTGCTTGATGAACAGCAGACGGAACAGCTCGTCCAGCTTGTTTTCGGTTTTTAGGCGCAGGACTGTCTCTTCCTCGGCGGGGGTGAAAGTTAGCTCCGCGTCAAAGGGCGTTGTCACCAAATCCGGCTCAATTTTGCCGCTCTCGGAGGATAGGACGCGGATGCGGGAGGGCAGATAGTCATTGACCTCCATGAAACGGATGGCGATCAGCCGGTTGAACCAGGTGTAGGCAACCTCTTCCAAGATGTACTTGTAGGCCGTGGCGTAGCTGCTGTCGTTTTCTTTCTTGCGGATAATCTCTACCAGCTTTTTGCGCTGCGGGATCGCCTCGCCGGTGATTGCATACGGCTCAGAAGTCCCGATGTCATAGAACTCCATCGTCCCGGTAGACTGCGGAAGCGGGTCTTTGATGCCGTCCGCTGTGATCCCCATCAATCCAGCGCGGTACTGGATGTCCGCAATGAGCTTGTTCCGCGCCCAGATTGCAAAGTTTTTTATGGCTGTTTTGTTCATTGGTTCATTCCTTCCCCATAAAATCAAATCTTCGACGCAAGATAGTAATAATACATCACATTTTTCCTTGCGGTGTCTGTCTTTTCTGTTGCCTCGGTTCGTGCCTTATTGTATAGGTCTGCAATCTTGAGGAACCCCGTTACTGCTTCCTTGGAGACCGCAGCTATGCCGGCAACAAGGATAAAGGCCTTTATGGAATTAAAAACGCCAAACAGGTCTGTTGAGGTTGTAATTGCTGTCGTTAAACCCGCAGCAGCATATCCAGCTTTTTTCCTCAGTTCCTCGTCTGCTAAAGCTCGTTTTCCCAAGTTCCGCAATACACTTGTCTGCGTTAAGGTTTCGTTGATTTCCTGCACCTTCGGCAAAACTTGAGTGTTGTATAGTTGCAGACAATCATACTGGAAATTATCATCCCAAGGAAGAGAGTGAATCTGCATGGAAAAATCGTAAATTGCTTTCCGAAAATTAGTAAGCGGAACTTGGTTTTCATTCTTGAGAGAAAGCAATTCATCCACAGAAGCAGATTCCAAGGTTGGCAAGGTCATAAGTATCTCGGACGCGATTCCAGCGTGGCGTAAGACATTTTCGTCCAACCTTCCGATGTCAAGCAGCTTTGTTTTAATAACGGAATCTATCAATCCACTGCTCGCCTTATCGAAAAGCGGATAGGCTGTGCCATTGTACATGGCATTCATCAGATTGGCAAAATATCCTCCTGCAAGCTCGTTGGCATCAAACCCATCAAAATCATAGTCGTAAACCGAAACGATGTTCCGATCCACATAGTTTTTTATTTCCTGTGTTCCGGGATGGATATAAAGCTGCTGTATTCCGCTTTTCAACTGCTCTCGGCACTGTATCTCAAGCTGCTTGAATTTCATCTGCGCAATTATTTCCTGCTTAGACCTGTGCTTTTTCCTTTTCAAATACGGAGTAAGTATTTGAAGTTGTGCATCTGCGTAATCCAGTTGCCCTAAAAGTTCTTCACTACCGGCAGGTTTCAAGGACTGTAAAAATGATCTGAGAGCTGGGATCATTGCATCTATATCCTGAGCGTCAAAGATACAATTTGGAAGGTATTTATACAGTGCATATTCTGCCATTCCAATCAGTTCGATTTCGTCGGCATAAAGAATGGAGCTTTTTATCAGTTTCAAATCCTCAGCCAAATCCAGCGAGTTTGAGATGGTTCCAATCGTAAATTTCATATCCGTGGGTTGCCCAGCTCCTTCCTTATCTTAAAACTCCACATTGACAATCGTGTCTTCGTCCAGTTGTGCTTCCAGCGACTTGCGAAGGCTGCCCATGTAACGATCAATGTCCTCTTTGCTTTCCAGACGCCAAGAAGCCGTTCCCGTCATCATCTTGATGGAGACATTTTTCGTCTTGCGGATCTTCACTGGCGCAGGGGCAACGGGCACTTCCGGGGTAGGCTTTCCACTCTGTTTGGCTTCCTCTGCCTGACGGCGGGCTTCTTCTTCGGCCTTTTGTTTTGCCAGCTTGCGGTCAAGCTCATCCATTTCGTTGAGCAGCCGGAGTTTCAAAGCATCTGCCTTGTCCGCATAGCTTCTCAGCGTAGAGATATTGTTGCAGCGGGTGGCTCCCTCCCGGATTTCTTGGAACTTCTCATAGTAAGCCGTCCACTTCTGGTCGTTGTACTCCTTGGTGGAAAGCACCTCCAAAACACGCTTCCACGCCTGATCAATCGAATCGAGAACAGGGGCGGATTCCTGCTGCAAAATCTTGACATAGCAGGACATGAACCGTTCCCGAAGTTCAGGCAGCTTCGGAATGTTGGCATAGGGCTTTTCCTGCCGGGTAATGGAACGCATCTGTGCGACGATACCTTCCAGCTCGTCATTGACAATATAGGTCTTGCTGTCATCGAAGATTGCAAGCATATCAAGCGCACGGGCAAAGATGGTAGACTGCTCGCCCTCAAAGAAGGTCTTGATTGGCTCGTAGTCCTCCGCAAAGTCGAAGAAATCATCCCGCTTTTTTGAAACGGTCGTAAAGAAGTCCAATGCAGACTGAATCTGAACGACAGACTGCATCAGCGCCTTTCCGCTGGACAAAACCTTCTTGCCCGGATAAGGGTACTGTTTATAATTTACTTCCAACCGTTCGATTTCATAAACCGTGTTTTGCGCGTAGCGCTGGAAGTTCTTCATGATGGTATCTTCATCTTCCGCCGAAGTGGTTGCGCGGAAGGTTTCCTTCATCACATCCCGGACAGCCTTTTTGTCCTTATCGCTGACACGGACACGCTCTTCCATCAGGAGCTTTTCCGCAAATGCCTTCTTGGTGATGAAGCCGATGATCTCTTCCTCAGTCTTGTTATTCAGCTTGACCGCAGCTCCGTTGACCGTGAAAGACAGGTCGCCGCGCTTGAACAGACGCGCCACCAGCCAATGCACATCGTCTTCCACAAAACCGTAAGGAGCCTTCATGAAGCGATCTTTCACCGTCTTCATGGATGTTTTCATGTGATTGCGGGTATTCATGGCGATAAAGCCCTGCACATCATCCAGCGCGTGGGCGTTGCTCTCTGTACCACCTTCAAGCTCAAGGGAAAGCTGGTTGCTCTGATGGAGCATCTTGCGGATCTCCGCCTCGCCCATCGGTGCGTCAATGTAGGAAAGCTTGTGGTAGACCGTCTGTACCAAACGGCCAATCGCTTCGTTGATCCGGCTGCCGACTTCCTTGCCGTTCACGCGGACAACATCGCCGTTCACATAGATCGTCGCTTCCTTGAGTGCTTCCGTCAGGTAGAGCTTGGCGTTTTGATTGCGTTCCCGCATTTCCACACGCTTTGCCTCTTTGATCGTCTCATACTTGGCAAGCTGCGTTGAGGTGTTTTTCCGAAGGAAGCCTTCAATCTTCAAGTAGGCTTGGATTTCCGTCAGGAACTCTGCGTCATTCGGGAGCACGACAAGGACTTCTCTGCCTTGGCCGGACATCATCCGAAGTGTACCATCGTCCATACTGCCGTCGTACCACGGTGTCAGGACGCGAAGGCCAATGTCGTAGTTCTGATTTGCCTTATAGGGGCGGTCATCCACAAACTGGTTGAAGCCAAAAGCATAGCGGCCATTGAAAACAGGATAGGTGTAGCGCTTGCCGGGGAAGATGTCCTCAAAAATCATTTCCGCGACCTTGGTGATGATCTCCGGCGTTTCCACATTTTCTTTTTCGATCTCGTTGTTTACCTCCTGTTCCTCATCGGTCAGGAAGACATAGATGCTGCCGTTTTTCTGAACGAGCATCTGCCGCATCAGGACCTTCAGCGCTTCCTCCACGCGGCCTTTCAACTCAATCCGGTCATCATCGATATTTTCAATCATCAGGCTGGTGATGTTGTCGATATTCGCCTCAATTTCCAGCACATACTTGACCATGAAGAGGGTCTTGAGGACATTGATAGTGAAGACATCCTTGTCCTTCTTCTCCGGGTTGATGTAGCTGTTGTCATAAGCCCGGATGATCATCCCGCTATGGCTGTGATCCAGAAAGTTTTCCAGTGCGTCATAAAAGCGATGGAAGGGTACAATGACCCCTGCCTCTTCATTCATGACGTTGACAGCGGACTCCTTGAAGAGCGCCAACATGGACCGCTCGCCACCGGAAAGGTGCTTGCCGGAAGCTCCGTGGGTACGAATGGAAGTCAGTACGCCGGACAACAGATTGAACTGATACGGTACAAAGGGGTAGACCTCGGCAAAGTCTTCGGCGCTCGCATACAGCTTCTTTTCTGCCGTGTCATTGAATACAATCAGGTTCTTGATAATCGTTGCCTTCTGCTCATAAAGCAGTCGGAGCGCCTGCGCAGCCGGTTCCGTCTTTTCAAGGATTCTCTTCTTGATAACGGCATCCACATTTGCAGAAGAGAGGGAGAGACGGGTATCAAACCGACCCTGAATTTTGGAGAAGTCGTTGCCCTTGACCTTGGTGATGGAGTCGATGTCCTGCTGGCTGGTCACGATGACCCAAGCTTTGCCCATGCACTCCTTACCAAGTTCCTCGGTAACGGTTTGGAGATTGAGCATCAACTTGGAATCATCGCCGATGTACTGCCCGATTTCATCCACCAGAAATACAACATGGTGGTTGTTCCCCTTGCGCTCGATATAGCTCTTGACGCGCTTGGCGAAGTCCTCGATGCTGATGGTATAAGGCTCCACCGCCTTTTCGCACCAGTTCCTTGCCGCTGCCTCGCTCATGAAATCCATCGAAACAAGGGCATCTACCACGCTGTCCTGGATGAAGTCGAAGTCTTGCCGGGAGTCCTCCCACGGGTCGCCGTATTCTTCCTCAAAAGTAGCCTTAAACTCATCGTAGCGGCCTTCCTCGGAAAGCCTCCGTTCCAGATCGGCAACATGGGGGATGGAACCGCAGAAGCCCTGCATCTGATTGAAGACTTTGAGGAATACATTGACGATGGCATCTTTGTTCTGCTTGCCGTTTGTTTCGCTCTTGGAGTCGATGTTGAAGAGGATTACATCCGTAGGGGTGTCAGCCGCCAGCTTCATGTCGGCAAGTACCATTGGGTCTACGATCTTTTTATCCTCGACAAAGTAGTCCATCGCCTTTCTGTCCCCGACCTGACGGTTTTCCAGAAGGTAGGACAGGATTTTCAGGAAGTGCGATTTACCGCTTCCAAAGAAGCCGGAAATCCACACGCCCATCTTTGGTGTTGTTTCTACAATCCCCTTTTTATAGGCCGAGTAGAAATCGGCAAAGTGCTTTTGAAGCTCGCGGGTAACGACATATTCCTCAAGCTCCTGAGAGACATTTGCGTCCTCGCCCTGACCTACGATAATTACGCCTTGAATTTCACGGTCAATCTTCTTGGCGAACATATCCTTTATTTTCATTACGCTACCTCCATCACTTCACAAGCCGGAAGGCTCTGTAATAATTATCGTCTTTGACTTCGTTGAAGAGAATCAATTCCTGTTCGTTGTATGTGCCGGGAAAGAACATCACCACTGGTGCGTGTAGATAGGACTGGTGGAGATTGTTCAGCACATTATGCGAACGGAGAAGCGGATAGCTCTTGCCAACACCGGTTAGAAAGACAATGGCATTCTCCGGGGTGTGGTCAAGAATGTACTGCACAATCAGGCTGTCATCCTCGCTCACTTTCATCGAGTTGCTGACTGCTTTGACAATCCTTTGTATGCCGCGTTTTTTCTCAAATTCACAGCACTTTTCTATGAAGTTCTTCCCCTCAAGGAAGTCAATGATAATGTCATAGAGGTCAAACACAACCAGCTCAAATCCGTCCGTCCCTTTCGAGTTCTTATGCTTCATATATTCGATACGCTCTCGGACTTCCAGTTCTTTTTCAGGTGGATAGTCAAAAATCCAATAGTTGACCTCGTTGGCTTTTCCTCTGCTCTGACGGAAGGAAGGCTTTCGGATCGCCGCCTCCATCGCATCCAGTCGTTCTGTTAAATCCATTATCTTACCCCCGCAAGCGCCTTAACATAAGCACCCATATCATTCTGTTCCAGCCAGTGTACTAAGTCTGGATCTAAAATGGGGCGCAGTATTTTTCTGGCCGTTTTTGCTTTATCAATTATCCCGGCCTCGTACAGCATTGTTTTATAGCACCGGCCAAGCCGTACCAATGTAGCGTCCGTCCATCCGGCCACTTTTTCATTTTGCTGCTGCTTATCTTTGAAGAAGACGCGCACGTCGCTATCCACCAGCTCGTTGCTTCCGAGAATCATCTTTTCACGGATTACTTCATAGACAAAATCAAAGAATAGCGTGTCATAAGCCATAGCGGCAATCAGGGCAAAGAGCTTCTGCGTTGCAAGGTCGCTGCGCGTGAAAAGAGGGATGAAGCTCCTGTCCAGAGATTTAATGCGGCCTGTAACGGTATGATAAATTTGATTGGATCGCAGAGCGGTTGGAGCAGCAAATAGATTTTCGTTCATTGCGAGGTCCTTTATCTGATCGGTGCTTTTTCCTTCGCTAAGAAGCTCTACAACCTTACGGAACTCTACAAACCAGAAGGACAGCTTCACTGCGCCCGCGCTGTATTCTTTTCTTTCCATTCTGCCGATTGTTCCTCCTTAGCACTACTCTACATCGTTTTCTATTCCATTTTCGGGATCGTCAGGAAGAATCTCCATAATGTCATTGATTCCGCAGCCGAGCTTGAGGCATATTTTTTCTAGCACTTCAACAGTCGTATTCTCGCCTTTTTCCAGTTTGCTCATTGTAGAATAGCTGATGCCGACGAAATCACGGAACTCTTTCTTCTTCATATCTCGGTCAATGAGAATCTTGAATAGCTTCTTATAGGATACTGCCATTTTTTGCACCTCATCTTCTAAACTACATTGTGGCGAAATTACAATTTCATTATAGCATATCTTGCTGTGAAAAGCGAGAAATATTATGCGAACGCATTACTTTTACCTTTGAAATCACGCGATCATTTTACAAATGTAAAGCACCAGTGCATACGATAAGTGGTTGCACTGGTGCTCCTGTACCCTATGATTTTTTATTGTTTGTATTCCGTTACGGATTTGAGGTATCTTTTGGGATCGCCATTGAGAACAAGATCTGCATAAGCGATCGGGTCATTATAAATCAACCAATCCAATTCCGATCTCTGAAAGCGGTTATCGGCCACTTCATTCTCAACGGCAGTGCAGTCAATAGAAATCCTACTCTCATCAGTGAAGTAAAGTTCTACACAGGCGGTGTCGATATCAAACTCACAGGAAATCAGTTGTTTCATGGGATGTACCTCCAAAATTTAATGTTCTGGAAGTAATGTAAGCGTGGGTTTGTAATTTGGTATCCTTAACTATGTGAAACTTCCTTTAAATATTTCGATATATTTTACAAAGAATTTACCGCAGTGCGGTAGCTGAAAAAGCTTTGCTGATATACGATATGTTTCTGGCCCGGTCATAAAAGAAGCATTAAGGAGAAAAACAAGCTGAGCTTGTGCGCGAAAAGCCTGCGGGTGATGGAAAGGCCATCGCCATGATGCTGCATTTCAGCAGCCTCACCACAGCCAGGTTTCAACTGATGGTCACGCTGTTGAAACTTGCCTGGCAAGACCAGAATTTCCTGGAAGTCTGGCGGTGTGCTCCCGCTGTATTCTGTCGAAAATGCCCTCTGAGGCTCGGGCCAGATTGGGCCGAGCCTCAGAACACAATACAAAGATTAGGGCGCTGGGAAGGAAATGGTTCAAACAGTACATCTATCTGCCGCCCAATCTTTCCTCCGGTCTGCTGTCCATCATTACTGCGGGGAAGCGTGTACCTTTTATTGGGTGCGGTTGCAAAAGGTGCACGCCTTGCCCGCATCATTGACAGAGTAGCCGACCATGGTAATCAGCTGTGATCCGCATCAAAAAAATTCAGTATTTATTACAAATGGACCACTAATATTTTGTAATAACACGCACTTAAAAAACTTGGACCATGTAAATTTATTACAAAGCGAGGAGCAGGAAAATGCAACATGACATACAGGTTTTAGTCAAAAGCGCTTATGCTACCCTGCGCCCCTCGGAGCAGCGGGTGGCAGACCAGGTGCTGGCTGATCCGGAGAAGTGCACCCGGTGCACCATCGCAGAACTGGCAGATCAAGTACAGGTAAGCCAGCCAACGGTGGTCCGGTTTGTGCAGGCGCTTGGCTTTGACGGCTACCGGAGCTTCAAATACTGCCTGCTGCGGGACCGCAGCCAGGGGACGGAGCGGGAGGCCTACTTCGACCACCTGGGGGCTTTGACTT
>ENA-OPCP01001255-OPCP01001255.1-human-gut-metagenome-genome-assembly--contig:-NODE-1255-length-16603-cov-9.089981_pt1 | contig 16603 bp, 27 predicted proteins | sample MGYA00241563_ERZ501477 | MGnify/ENA primary metagenome ERZ501477 (study PRJEB25962, sample SAMEA2042572) | human gut metagenome | biome: human gut; feature: human-associated habitat; material: faeces... | reverse complement strand
GAGAGACGACCTCGTCCATCGCCATGATGGCGCTCTGCTCGGAGTTTACCTTGCTTCTTATGGTGGTGTTGGCGACCATCTTGCCGGTCTCGTCGAGTATAACGGCCTTCGTGTAGGTGGAGCCGACGTCGCATCCTCCGTAGTACTTCATTATATATTCTTCCTCCTAATAATCGTTTTATTGGATCACAAGAGACATTACCAGGTGATGTCGTCCTCGAACTCGAGCAGGCTCTCGTCCGTGGGCTCCGCCTGAATGATGGCGCGCATGTAGTTGTTGACCTTGGCGCGCATGTCGCGGCGGGAGACGGTGCGCGGGTCCATGAGGTCGTGCTCGACCCAGATGAGGTGCAGGCCGCGCTCGCGAGCCTGCTCGTCAAAGAGGCCCTGCAGACCGGCCATCGTCTTGCAGCAGACGTGCTGGTACATGATGATGAAGTTGGCGTTGAACTGCTCGCAGACCTTCCACAGCTCGTCGAGCACGTGGACGTAGCCGCCGTTGGTGTGCTTGCGCATGACCATGCGCTCGTACAGGCGGGCGAGGTCGCGGATGGCTTCCTCGTGGTCCTCGGTCTCAAGCTGCTTGGTGAAGTTGAGGCTCTCCATCTCGACGAGGACGCCCATGCCCCAGGCGTTGGCCAGCCAGTTGGAGAAGTTCGCGTAGTAGTGGGCCGGGCAGCTCCAGACAACGGCGCGGTACTTCATCGGGTGGCGGTAGGGGTTGCACTTCTCCTCGTAGGACTGGTACATCAGCTTGCGGACCTTGTAGAAGGTCTTCATGACGCTGGGCTCCAGGCCGCCGTCCATCTCGTAGTTCCACTTGCGGAAGAGCTCGTAGCAGGGGCCGATCAGCTGCGGATACGGGGTGGAGTTCATCTCCCACTTCTCCATCTCCATCTTGGTCTGCTCGTTGAAGCGGCGGATGACGGTGAAGTAGTGCTCCCAATCCCACTTCTCGCCGGTGATCTCCTCGACCCACTTGATGCAGTGCCACATGTCCTGGGCGCCGCACTCGACGGTGTCCTCGTCGTCGTAGCGGACGGGCAGCGTGAGCGGGTAGGTCGGCAGGCCGATCTGCTTCAGGCGGCGATCCTGGAAGCTGGTGGCCATGTCGGAGCCGTCGCAGGGGGTGGAGGTGGAGATGAAGCCGAGACCGCAGTGCGGCAGGGCGTCGATGATGGCGCAGCCGCTCTCGCTGGTGGGCACCGGGCAGGTGTCGGAGGGCAGGCCGTAGCTCTCGACCGCGTCGATGTAGGGGATGCAGATGAGCTGGTCGAGCTCGGAGACCAGGAACATCGGGATGAGCTGATACGGTATGCCGATGAGGCCCGGGAAACCGGCCATCATCTGGGCCATCGTCATCTCGTCGAACAGCATCAGTTTGCTGTTGATCTTGTCGTTGCCTCCGATGCGGCGGTCGGCCATCAGCAGCGTGGCGATGACGTTCTCGACGTAGCGGTACACGTCGGCGAGCAGCAGGCGGTTCATGGTGACGGCCCTGCCGCGGTAGCCGAGGGTGTTGCGGTCGAAGAACGCGACGGAGGCGAGGTAGGAGCTGAACCAGCGGTACTCAAAGAGGCCGAGGGCGATGCTCATCGGGTCGCGCATGACCATCTTGAGCATGTCGGCCCAGAGGATGAGCCAGTTCTGGAAGTCGCGGGCGGTGGACTCGACGCCCTTCCACTCGCGGCGCGTGAAGGCGATGGCGCCCTTCTGGTACAGGCGGCCGAGCTGGCGCTCGCCGTTTATGAAGCGGTCCCACTTCTCGGCCGGAGAGAGGGCGATGAAGTCGCGGACCTCGCTCTGGATGCGCTCCTTGTCCATGCGCATCTTGTTGAGCTGCTTTTTCTTGACGTCCTTCCAGTCGATCTCGGAGATCATTTCCTTCCAGATCTTGAGGTCGCCCGGGACGTTTTTCTTTATCCACTCGATATTGGTTTTCAGCATCTTATTTGACCTCCTTGCCCTGCTGGATGCGTTTTATCTCCAGGGATTCCACGAAGGCCTGGAAGCGGGTGCGGAGCTGGCCGGATGTCTTGGCGTTGTAGGGACGGTCGATGGTGAGCACGGGGTGGCCGTATTCCTCATGCTGGATGTGGCTGGCCAGGGCGCGCTCGAAGCCCCAGAAGTCGCAGAACTTGACGTTCTCGTAGATGATGCCGTCGGCCTTGAACTCGCGGGCAAGGCGGTCGGCGGTCTCGCGGCGCTGGTTGATCTTCTCGTCCGACATGAAGCGCGGGCACTCGCTCGTGATGAGGTAGTGGCGGCAGATCTGGACGAGAGCGGGCTCCTCGTCGTTCAGCTCTATGACTTCCCTGCCGGGAAGCGCGCCGAAGCAGAAGCGGTCGAACGCTATGAACGCGCCTGCATCCTCGAGCATGCGGGTCAGGTTGGGGTCGTCCACCTCGGAGCCGACGATGCCCACACGGCAGCGGTACCAGGGCTTGTCGTCGACCTCGCGGGTCTTGATCTCCTCCAGGGTCTCCTGCAGGTAGGGCAGGATCAGCTGCTGCGGGCAGCAGAAGCTGACCATGTTGATTATGTGGAACTCATAGCCGGTGATGGGCGGATTGTCGAGCTTGCGGAACTCGCTTATCTCCGTGATGACCCGGCAGATCTCGTTGTGGCGCGCAACGGCATCGCGCAGCGCGGCGTCCGAGATGTCCACACCCAGCTTCTCGTGCATCGTGTTGAGCACGCGGTTCTGCATCTGGGTGACGTAGTGCTTGAGGGTGTAGTCGGTGTACTTATAGGGGATGTCCGCGTGGGTGACGAAGAAGTTCGGCTTGTCAACGCACTTGAGCAGCTCGATATTCTCCATGCAGCGGTTCATCTGCGCACATGCGTCGACGCCGCAGATGCCGTCCAGGAAGTTGTAGCCGCCCTCGATAGACCTCTCCAGCAGGGCGCGGCAATACTCGCAGGTGTAGTTGGACATATAGTAAGAGGCTATGTCCACACTGCCGGTATTGGGCGCGCGCATTCGCACGGAGAAGCAGTTGTCTACGTTGAGAAGCACCTCAGGCATGTGGTAGCAGGTGAAGCCCAGCGCGAGCTTGCCGTCCTCCTTAGCCTTGCGGACCAGCTCGTTATTCGTCTCGTCGAGCAGGTTCTCAAAGTAGATCAGATGCTTTAGATCTTTCAAATGTTTACACCTCTCTTATAAAATCTCTATTTTCCGGAGTGCTTCCCTCACTCCGTAGAGCACCTGGGAATCCTGGGGGAGCTCAAAGACGCTCTTGCCCTGGATGTCGTTGGCGGCGTGGGTGTCGTCCGCGGCGATGAACGCCAGGATCTCCACGCCGGGTATCTGGATGTACTGGTTGAGCTCCGGGTTCGTGACCCGGTTGATGATGGCGCCGATGTGGTCGTACATCACCAGCTCGTCCGCGACTTCCTTTATCGTCTCCGCGACCTTGGTCCCCTTCCGGCTCTGGTCCGAGATGAGGATGAGGTGCGTGACCTTCTCCATGACGCGGCGCTGTATCTGCTCGATACCGGCCTCGCCGTCTATTACAACATAGTCGAAGTCGTTGGCCAGCATGCTGACGACTTCCTTGAGATATGCGTTGACGCTGCAATAGCAGCCCTCGTTCTCCGGGCGGCCTATGGCGAGGAAGGAGAAGCCCTTGGTCTCGACCATCGTGTCGAATATCCTGAAGCGGGACTCGTTGAGCATCTCAATGGCCTCGCGGGGGCGGCCGTCCTCGGCGCTCTTGATGACCGCGCGGCGGATGTCGTCCAGCGAGGAGGTGACCTTGATGCCCAGCGCCGTGGAGAGGCCGACGGCGGGGTCCGCGTCTATGGCCAGGATCCTGGAGCCCGGGCGGTCCTCCGTCAGCACGCGGACGATGGACGCCGCCAGCGAGGTCTTGCCGACTCCGCCCTTTCCCGCCAGTGCGATTATCTTTGCCCTGCTCTCGCCCATTTTCAAAATCCTCCCTTATGGCCCCATATGCAAAGGAGCGCGCGCCTCCTCAGGCGGGCTCTCCGTAAACATTCGTCAGGCGTCAATGTGTATTCTTTCTGACATTTGCTTTTCATTTAACAAAATACCACATCGGTCCCCGTTTTTCAAGGGTTACTGTACAATTCTATTTGAGTTTGTGCAAATTTTATGCCCCGGTATGTCAAGAATGTGCAAAGCGGGCATAAAATCTAGCATGTTCTGGATATTTGCTCACTTGGCGTCCCGGGCCGCGGGGGGAGCTGAATTTTAGTTGAATGTGGAGGGCGGCTGTGATATGATTTAGGCGGCGGGCGGGCGCCCAGGCGCAGAGATGCCCGAAGGAGGCATGAATATGTTTACAAAACGTATGGCCCTGCACGAGGGCGGGCACGGACACGCGGGCTGCTGCGGCGAGCACGCGCACGAGCACGCTCACGAGCACGTCTGCGGCCACCACCACGAGCACGGCGCCGAGGTGCCGGAGCTGACGCCGGAGCAGACGCTGGCGCTGATGAGCTACATGTCGGAGCACAACCGGAGCCACGCGGCGGAGCTGCACGGGGTGGCTCACTCGCTGGAGAAGCAGGGCAAACTGGAGGCGGCCACGCTGGTGGCGGAGGCCGTGCACTATTTTGACCACTGCAACGACAAGCTGGACGAGGCGCTCCGGCTGGTAAAGGGGGAATAAGCATGTGCCTTTCTGATGCGTTCGAGCTGGTTAACGGCGAGCGCAGGCCGGTGATGAACTACGTCTCCGGCATCAGCGTGGACGAAAACGGCGTGACGCTGACGGACATGCTGGGCGCGCGCAAGACCGTACCCGGCACGCTCAAGAGCGTTGACCTGACGAAAAACGTCATATTGATAGAGGCCAAGTAAAAGACCGCCGCCCGATATGGGGCGGCGGTCTTTTTGCGCTTTGTGCGGGGGCTTGTGCGTGTGCGCCGATACGCTGGGTGGTAGTTTGTAGCCCCTGCTGCCTTTCGACCCCATTTCTTTGGTGCTTGCCCAAAGAAACGGTGTCGAGCCGCCAAAGAAAAGCGCTTTTTTACCCCGGCGGCTCCACCATTCGCGTGAGCGCTTCTGCCTCAGTAGACGGGACTCATCTTCGCCCGACTTGGGGTGGGGGCGGGGCTGGTGCGTATCGGGGGTGGGTGCGCACACGTAGGGGCGCAAAAAGGCCCCCGAAGTGTTTCGGGGGCCTTCTGCTAACGTTTGGGCTCGATCACACGAGCTCGATGACGGCCATCTCGGCGGCGTCGCCGCGGCGGGGGCCGGTGCGGGTGACGCGGGTATAGCCGCCGTTGCGGTCGGCATACTTCGCCGCGGTCTCGTTGAAGACCTTGTGGGCCACGTCCTCGCGGGTGATGAAGCTCAGGGCCTGGCGGTAAGACGCCATGTCCTTCTGCTTGCCGAGCGTTATCATCTTCTCAGCCAGCGGCTGGATCTCCTTGGCGCGGGTGAAGGTCGTCTCCATCCGGCCCTTGTCCAGGAGATCAGTCACCTGCTGGCGCAGCATGGCCATGCGCGCCGCAGTCGGCTTGCCGAGTTTCCTTGTACCGGGCATTGTGGTTTCCTCCTTACTGGTTGTCGTCGCTGGCCAGGCTCAGTCCCATCATGGCGAGCTTGTGCTCGACCTCCTCCAGGGACTTCCGGCCCAGATTACGAACCTTTATCATCTCGTCCTGGGTCTTGCTGATAAGATCCTCGACAGTGTTGATGTTGGCGCGCTTGAGGCAGTTGAAGCTGCGGACCGAGAGGTCCAGTTCCTCAATAGTCATCTCGAGCACCTTGTCGCGCTGGGTCTCCACCTTCTCGACGACGGTGGAGCGGCTCCCGATGCTGTCGGACAGGTCCGTAAACAGCGTGAAGTGGTCCACCAGTATCTTGGCGCCCAGCGATACCGCGTCGCGCGGGGTTATGGTCCTGTCAGTCCAGACCTCAAGCGTCAGCTTGTCGAAGTCCGTCTGGTTGCCGACACGGGTGTTCTCCACCGCGTAGTTGACCTTCAGGACCGGCGTGTAGATGGAGTCCACGGGGATGGTGCCGATTATCTGCTGCGGATTCTTGTTCTTGTCCGCCGGGACATAGCCCCTGCCGTGATCGAGGGTCAGCTCCATCGACAGCGAAGCGTCCGGGCCCAGCGTGGCAATGTGCAGCTCCGGGTTCAGGATCTCGACCTCGCCGTCGGCCTTGATGTCGCCCGCCGTGACCTCGCACTCGCCGGAGGCCTCGATGTAGACGGTCTTGGGCTCGTCACTGTGGAGGCGCGCGATGATGCGCTTGATGTTGAGGACGATCTCGGTCACGTCCTCCTTCACGCCGGGGATGGTGGAAAACTCGTGCTGGATGCCGGATATCCTGATGCTCGTCACCGCCGTGCCGGGCAGGGACGACAGGAGCACCCGACGGAGAGAGTTGCCCAAAGTCGTGCCGTAGCCGCGCTCCAGGGGCTCGATTACATACTTGCCGTAAGAATCGTCCGTAGGAGTTTCGATGCACTCGATACGCGGCTTTTCTATTTCAATCATTTGCGAACTAACCCTCCTTCAAAATTTGCGCCATTGGGGGGCGCGCGCGTTGTTCAGCTTTCCAATCGAGGGTTTTTTTATCACTTGGAATAGAGCTCGACGATGAGGTGCTCCTCTATCGGCAGATCTATGTCCTCGCGGGCGGGGACAGCGGTCACCTTCGCGATCATGTTGGCGGCATCATACTCAAGCCACTTCGGGGGCTGACGGAAGGCGTTGGCCTCCACGTTGGCCTTTATCTTTTCGAGGCTGCGGCTGCGCTCACGCAGGGAGACGACCATGCCCGGCTTCACCTGGAAGCTGGGGATGTTGACCTTGCGGCCGTTCACGGTGAAGTGACCGTGGTTGACCAGCTGGCGGGCCTCCGCGCGGCTCATGGCGAAGCCGAGGCGGTAAACGACGTTGTCCAGGCGGCTCTCGCAGATGGCGAGCAGGTTCTCGCCGGTCTGGCCGGGACGGCGCTCGGCCATGTCGAAGTAGCTGCGGAACTGGCTCTCGAGGAGGCCGTAGTACCTCTTGGCCTTCTGCTTCTCACGCATCTGCTGGCCGTACTCGGAGGTCTTGCTCCTGCCCTGACCATGCTGTCCGGGGGGATAGGCGCGGTTCTCCATTGCGCACTTCTGAGTGTAGCACCTGTCGCCCTTGAGGAAGAGCTTCTGGCCCTCCCTGCGGCACTGGCGGCAGACGGCGTCTGTATATCTTGCCATTTCTTCTTACCTCCCCTGATTACACGCGGCGGCGCTTCGGCGGACGGCAGCCGTTGTGCGGGATGGGCGTGACGTCCTTGATCATCGTGACCTCGAGACCCGCGGTCTGCAGAGCGCGGATCGCCGCCTCACGGCCCGAGCCGGGGCCCTTTACGTAGACCTCGACGGTCTTGAGACCGTGCTCCATGGCGGCCTTGGCGGCCGTCTCGGCGGCGGTCTGAGCCGCGAACGGGGTGCTCTTCTTGCTGCCGCGGAAGCCCATGCCGCCCGCGGAAGCCCAGGAAATGGCGTTGCCGTTGGTGTCGGTGATAGTCACCATGGTGTTGTTGAAAGAAGAGCTGATATGCACGGCTCCACGTTCAATGTTCTTCCGCTCTCTGCGGCGAGTGCGGACCTTCTTCTTGGGTGCTGCCATTACATATCCCTCCCTTACTTCTTCTTATTGGCTATCGTGCGCTTCGGGCCCTTGCGGGTACGGGCGTTGGTCTTGCTGCGCTGGCCGCGGACGGGCAGGCCCTTCCTGTGGCGAAGGCCGCGGTAGGAGCCGATCTCGGTCAGGCGCTTGATGTCCAGCGCCACGCTGCGGCGCAGGTCGCCTTCCACGACGAAATTGTGGTCTATGCACTCACGGATCTTGGCCTCTTCCTCGTCGGTGAGATCCTTAACGCGAGTGTCGGGATTTATACCGGTCATCTCGAGAATCTTATTCGCGCTGGTTCTGCCGATACCGTAGACATAGGTGAGGCCGATCTCTATCCTCTTGTCTTTGGGCAGGTCAACGCCGGCTATACGTGCCATCTTTCGCAATCATTCCTTTCAATGATCTTCCCCGCGCCATTCAGGCGGAGGCTTGGTCCCGCCGGAGGGAACCTCCGTCCCGCGGGGGATGTGGTGTGCTCGGTGTCGTCTTGATATGGGTGTCTCTCTGAGGGTCTCAGCCCTGACGCTGCTTGTGCTTCGGGTTCTCGCAGATCACCATGACTTTGCCATGGCGCTTGATGATCTTGCACTTCTCGCACATGGGCTTAACCGAAGGTCTGACTTTCATTTAAGCTCCTCCTATTCGGTTCGCACTTGAACGCTTCCGCGTTCCCTTACTTGGATCTCCAGGTTATCCTGCCGCGAGTCAGGTCGTAGGGGCTCATCTGAACCGTGACCTTGTCGCCGGGCAGGATGCGGATGAAGTTCATACGCAGTTTCCCGGATATGTGGGCCAATATCGTGTGGCCGCCGCCGATGTCCACGTTGAACATCGTGTTGGGCAGGGATTCGACGACCGTGCCCTCAAGCTCGATCATATCGTCTTTCGCCAAATTCAATAACCTCCCTTGCGGTTGCTCGTCATAGATCCTCTGCCGTTGTCAGGATCTCGGGCTCGCCGTCCGTTATGAGGATGGTGTTCTCATAGTGTGCGGCGAGGCTGCCGTCGATCGTAACGGCCGTCCAGTCGTTGTCCAGCACCCGGACCTTCCAGTCACCGGCGGTGACCATGGGCTCGATGGCGAGGGTCATGCCCTTCACCAGTCTCGGGCCGTGGCCCGGCGCGCCGAAGTTGGGTATCTCGGGGTCCTCGTGCAGCTTGGCGCCGACGCCGTGGCCCTCGTATTCGCGCACGACCGCAAAGCCGTGGCTCTCGACATATTCCTGTATCGCGTGGCCGATGTCCGAGATGCGGTAGCCCGGCCTGGCGAACTTGATGCCCTCGAAGAAGCTCTGCCGCGTCACCTCGATGAGCCGCTTTGCCTCCTCGCTTATCTCGCCGCAGGGGTAGGTCCCCGCGCAGTCGCCGTTGAAGCCGTGCACCTTCGCACCCACGTCCACGCTGACGATGTCGCCCTCGCGGACCTTTCTCGCGCCCGGGAAGCCGTGTACGACCTCCTCGTTCACCGAGATGCAGGTGCTTGCCGGAAAGCCGCCGTAGTTCAGGAAGGACGGGGTCGCTCCGGAGCGCAGTATGAATTTGTGGACTTCCCTGTCGATCTCACGCGTGGCCACGCCGGCCGCGATGGCCTGGCGCGCCACGGTGCGCGCGCCCGCCGTTATCCGGCAGGCCTCGCGCATGAATTCGATCTCACGCGGGGACTTGACTATTATCATAATTCGATCCCCAGCGTCTTTGCTATCTCGGCCGTGGTGGCCTCGATGGTGGGTTGGTTGTTCACCGACTTGAGCTTGCCGCGCGCGGCGTAGAAGGCCTTGAGCGGTTCGGTCTCGCGGTGGTAGACCTCGAGGCGGGCCTTGACGGTCTCCGGGGCGTCATCCTTGCGGATGGTGAGCTCCGCGCCGCAGTTGTCGCAGCGGCCCTCGGTCTTGGGGGGAGCGGAAACAACGTGGTAGGTGGCGCCGCAGTTCGGGCAGGTACGCCTGCCGGACATGCGCTCGACTATCGTCTCGTCGGCTATCTCGATGGACAGCGCGCAGTCGATGTCTATGCCCCTTGCCTCAAGGGCCTCCGCCTGGGGGATCGTCCTCGGCATGCCGTCGAGGATGTAGCCGCCCGCACAGTCGGGCTCGGCGAGGCGTTCCTCGACGATGCCGATTATGACATCGTCGGGAACGAGCCTGCCGCTTTCAACGTATTCCTTCGCCTTCAGGCCCACGGGCGTGCCGTTCTTCATGGCGGCCCGGAGGATGTTGCCGGTGGAAATGGTCGGGATGGACAACTTACGGCTGAGTATCTCTGCCTGGGTGCCTTTCCCGGCGCCCGGCGCGCCCAAAAGTATCAGTTTCATACGTTCCTCCGATCAGTCAAGAAAACCCTTGTAGTTGCGCATGAGCATCTGGGCCTCAACGGCACGGACGGTCTCAAGTGCAACGCCCACAACTATGATTATGGAGGTGCCGCCGAGGGATATGCCGGAAAGGCTGGTCGCCGTGGTGAAGCAGCCGATCAGGATGGGCACTACGGCCACGATGCTCAGGTACAGAGCGCCCATGAGGGTGATCTTGTTGAGCACCTTCCTGATATACTCGCTGGTCGGCTTGCCGGCGCGGAAGCCAGGGATGAAGCCGCCGTTCTTCTTCAGGTTGTTGGCGATCTCGACGGGGTCGAACTGGATGGTGGCGTAGAAGTAGCTGAACGCGATGATCAGCAGGAAGTAGATGATGGCGTAGGGCACGGTGTTCGTGTTGAACACGTTGACCATGAGCCAGGAGTTCTGCCAGCTCGGCACGAAGGCGCAGATGGTGGCCGGGATGCTCGCGATGGACTGGGCGAAGATGATGGGCATGACGCCGGACATATTCACCTTCATCGGGAGATGAGTGCTCTGGCCGCCGTAGAGCTTGCGGCCCACGACGCGCTTGGAGTACTGCACCGGGATCCTGCGCTCGGCATCGTTGACGATGACTATGAGCACGACTATCGCCAGGGCGCCGACTATGACGAGCGCGAGGGCCCACCAGGCGAGGCTGCCGTTGGAGACGTTGGTGATCATGGTGCCGATGGAGCTGGGGAAGCGGGCGATGATGCTCGCGAACAGGATGATGGAGATGCCGTTGCCGACACCGAACTCGGTGACCTGCTCGCCCATCCACATGATGAGCGCGGAGCCGGCCATGAAGGTCATGATGATGACGATGGCGGGCCACACGCCGGCGCCGTCCGCGGTGAGCATGCTCTGGCCGTTGACGCCGTTCTTGATGAGCATGTAGTAGGCAAAGCCCATGATGAGGCCGATGCCCACGGTGGTGTAGCGGGTGATGGAGGCGAGCTTCTTGCGGCCTTCCTCGCCGCCTTCCTTCTGCAGCCGCTCAAGGGCCGGGATGGCTATCGTGAGCAGCTGGATGATGATGGAGGCGTTGATGTACGGCTGGATGGAAAGCGCAAAGATGGTTGCCATCGAGAAGCTGCCGCCGGACATGGTGTTCCAGAGTCCGAGTATCGTGTTGTTGACCGTGTTGAAGTAGCTCTCCAGCATGGCCGTGTTGACATATGGCACGGGGACGGCGTTGCCAAGACGATAGACGAGAATGATGAACAGCGTGAAGAGTATTTTCTTGCGAAGCTCCTCGATGCCCCACGCATTCTTGAGAGTCTTAAGCACCTTACACCACCTCGGCCTTTCCGCCCACCGCCTCTATCTTTTGCTTTGCAGATTCGGAGAAGGCGGAAGCCTTGACAGTGAGTTTCTTGGTGAGGCTGCCGTTGCCGAGCACCTTCACGCCGTAAACGCACTTGGAGAGCACGCCGGCGGCGAGCAGCGCGGCGGCGTCGACCTCGGCGCCGTCCTCAAAGCGGTTGAGGGCGGAGACGTTGACGGCCTCCAGCGGCTCGGCGAAGATGTTGTGGAAGCCTCTCTTGGGGATACGCCTGGCGAGGGGCATCTGGCCGCCTTCGAAGCCGACGCGGACACCGCCGCCGCTCCTGGCCTTCTGGCCCTTGTGGCCGCGGCCCGCGGTCTTGCCGTTGCCCGTGCCGTGACCCCTGCCCTTGCGCTTGGCGATCTGGGTGCTGCCGGCGGCCGGGGAAAGTTCACTGAGTTTCATAGCGTACCCTCCTTATTCTTCCGTGACCTGGAGGAGATAGCCGATCTGGGCTATCTTGCCCCGCGTCTGGGGATTGTCGGGCTGGACGGTCTCGTTGCCGACCTTGTGCAGTCCGAGGGAGTGGGCGGTGGCAATGTGCTTGTCATGGCGCCCGTTGAGGCTCTTTACGAGCTTGACTCTGATGTTCTTAGCCATTTCGCAAGCCCCCCTTAACCGACTATCTCGTCGGCGGTCTTGCCCCTGTAGGCCGCGACCTGCTGCGCGTTCCTCAGGGACTGGAGCCCGACCATGGTGGCCGCAACGACGTTCTGCGGGTTGTTGGAGCGCAGGCACTTCGTACGGATGTTCTTGATGCCGGCCGCCTCGACCACCGCACGGACGGCGCCGCCGGCGATGACGCCGGTGCCTTCCGGGGCGGGCTTGAGCAGCACGCGGCCCGCGCCGAACTCGCCGATGACCTCGTGGGGTATCGTCGTGCCCTGCAGCGTGATGGTGACAATGTGCTTCTTAGCGTCCTCGAGGCCCTTGCGGATAGCCTCGGAGACCTCGTTGGCCTTGCCGAGACCGTAGCCCACGCGGCCCTTGCCGTCGCCCACGACGCACAGCGCCGAGAACTTCATGACACGGCCGCCCTTGACGGTCTTGGATACGCGGTTGAGGGAAACTACCTTTTCAGTGAACTCGGAAGGCTCCTCGCCGCCGCGTCCCCTGCGGTCGTTGCGTCTGTCGTTATTGTAAGCCATTTTTCGTTTCCTCCTCCCGCTTAGAACTTCAGGCCGCCCTCGCGGGCGCCGTCAGCCAGGGCCTGAACGCGGCCGTGATAGATGTAGCCGCCGCGGTCAAAGACGACTTCCTCGATGCCCTTGGCGATAGCGCGCTCGGCAACAGTCTTGCCGACCTGCTTCGCGGACTCGATGTTGCCGCCGCCCTCAAAGCCCTTCTCGACGGAGGAGGCGGAGCACAGCGTGTGGCCGGCCACGTCGTCGATGATCTGGGCGTAGATGTTGTTCTCGCTCCTGTAAACGCTCAGGCGGGGCCTCTCCGGCGTACCGCTGATCTTGGAGCGCACTCTCTTGTGGCGCTTGATGCGCTGAGCCTTGGTATTGGGTCTTTTAATCATTTAAGCGCACCTCCCCTTATTTGGCACCGGTCTTGCCTTCTTTGCGGCGGATGTGCTCGTAGTCGTACTTGATGCCCTTGCCCTTGTACGGCTCAGGCGGACGCTTATTGCGCACATCGGCAGCAAACTGGCCGACCTTCTGCTTATCGACACCCTTGATGACCAGGTGGTTGGCATCGGGCACGTCGATCTTGATGTCAGCGGTCTCTTTGATGGTGACATCGTGGCTGTAGCCGAGCTTCATGACGACTTCCTCGCCCTTCTTCTCGGCACGGTAGCCGACGCCGTTTATCTCGAGCTTCTTCTCGAAGCCGTGAGTGACACCGATGACCATGTTGTTGAGGAGGCTGCGGGTGAGACCGTGCAGGCTGCGGCTCTGCTTGGTGTCGTCCTTGCGGGCGACGTGCAGGACGCCGTCGGTGAGGGTGATGGTCATCTCGGGGCAGAGCGCCTCGGTGATCGTGCCCTTGGGGCCCTTGACGGTGATTACGTTCCCCTCGGCGATGGTGACTTCCACGCCGGCGGGGACGGTGATGGGTTCTCTTCCTATTCTCGACATCTTTCCGCCCTCCTTACCACACGAACGCGAGGACTTCGCCGCCAACATGCTCTTTGCGAGCCTGCTTGTCGGTCATGACGCCCTTCGAGGTGGAGATTATGGCAATGCCGAGGCCCTTCAGAACGCGGGGCAGCTCGTCGGCGCCGGCGTACACGCGCAGGCCGGGCTTGGAGACACGGCGGAGGCCCTGGATGGCCCTCTCCTTGCCGGGGAGATACTTGAGGGTGATGCGGATGATGCCCTGGGTGCCGTCGTCGATAAGCTGGAAGTTGCGGATATAGCCCTCGTCGAGCAGGATCTGGGCTATGGCCTTCTTCATCTTCGAGGCTGGGACATCCACTGTCTCATGCTTCGCGCTTCCGGCGTTGCGGACGCGGGTCAGCATATCGGCGATGGGGTCTGTGATCTGCATTGTTTTTCCTCCTAATTCAGAGTTACCGCTTTCGCGGTGAACAGCGGCGAGGTTCCGGAGCAATAGGCGGCCCCTTGCGAAGCCCCGATTGACCTCGGCCTTTCGCCACTGTGCCGGGAAATTTATGCCCAAGCGAAATATCGCTCAAACAACACATTTTGCTTCTGCCTGCTTCCGCAGGAATTTTTCGTCAGGCGAAGTGCGCGGAGGGAAGCTGTATCGGTATACAGCGACCGACGCTCACGATGCATGGCGGAAAATTACCAGGAAGCCTTCTTAACGCCGGGGATCTGGCCCTTGTACGCCAGGTTGCGGAAGCAGATACGGCAGATGCCGTAGTCACGCAGGTAGGCGTGGGGGCGGCCGCAGATCTTGCAGCGGTTGTAGCGGCGGGTGGAGAACTTGGCCTCACGCTGCTGCTTGAGTATCATAGATTTCTTTGCCATGTTATTTCCTCCTCCCTCAAGCGGTGACGAACGGGGCGCCCATGAGCCTGAGCAGCTCGCGGGCCTCCTCATCGGTCTGGGCGGTGGTGCAGATGGCGATGTTCATGCCGCGCAGCTTCTCGATCTTGTCGTACTCGATCTCGGGGAAGATGATCTGCTCCTTGATGCCGAGGCTGTAGTTGCCGCGGCCGTCGAAGGCGTCGGCCGAGATGCCGCGGAAGTCGCGGACACGGGGCAGAGCCACGTTGAAGAGCCTGTCGAGGAACTCCCACATGCGGTCGTGGCGAAGGGTGACCTTCACGCCGACGTGCATGCCCTCACGGAGCTTGAAGTTAGCGACGGACTTCTTGGCGACGGTGGCGACGGCCTTCTGGCCGGTGATCGCGGTGATGTCCTTGATGACCGCGTCCAGGGCCTTGGCGTTGTCCTTGCAGTCGCCGCAGCCGACGGAGACGACTATCTTGTCGAGGCGGGGGATCTGCATAACGCTCTTGTACTGGAACTTGTTCATGAGGGCGGGGGCGACCTCGTTATTGTATATTTCCTTCATTCTAGTCATAACCTGTCACCCTCCTTACAGCTCGGCGCCGCAGTGCTTGCAGACGCGGACCTTTTTGCCGTCCGCAGTCACCTTGTGGGCGACGCGGGTGGGCTTGGAGCACTTCGGGCAGACCACCATGACCTTGCAGGCGTAGATGGGGGTCTCAACCTTGATGATGCTGCTCTCGTCGCCCTGCTTGCGGGCCTTCTGGTGCTTCGTCGCGACGGAAACGCCCTGCACGACGACCTTGCCCTCCTTGGGCATGGCGCGGAGCACCTCGCCCTGCTTGCCCTTGTCCCTGCCGGACAGGACAACGACCTTATCGTTCTTTCTGATGTTCATTCTTCGCACCCTCCTCAAATGACTTCGGGAGCGAGCGACAGGATCTTCATGTAGTCCCTGTCACGAAGCTCACGGGCGACGGGCCCAAAAATACGGGTGCCGGTCGGGTTGCGGTCATCCTTTATGAGGACGGCGGCGTTGTCGTCAAAGCGGACGTAGGTGCCGTCAGCGCGGCGGACGGCCTTGCTGGTCCTGACGACGACGGCCTTGACGACGTCGCCCTTCTTGACCTGGCCGCCGGGGGCGGCCTTGCGGACAGAGGCGACGATCACGTCACCGATGCTGGCGTACTTGCGCTTGGAGCCGCCGAGGACCCGGATGCACTTTATTTCCTTGGCGCCGGTATTGTCGGCGACCTTGAGATAACTTTCCTGCTGTATCATTTGGGCGCCTCCTTACTTGGCCTTCTCGATGATCTCGACCACGCGCCAGCGCTTGTCGCGGCTGAGCGGACGGGTCTCCATCACGCGGACCCTGTCGCCGATGCCGCACTCGTTCAACTCGTCGTGCGCCTTCAGGCGGTAGGTACGGCCGATGATCTTCTTGTATCTCTTGTGGGCGACGCGGTCCTCGACGATGACGACCACGGTCTTGTCCATCTTGTCGGACACGACCTTGCCGACGCGAGTCTTGCGGGAAGTCGTTCTTACTTCAGTCATTGTCTTCTACCTCCTCAGCGCCCAAGCTGCTTTTCGCGGATGACGGTCAGCACCCGGGCTATGTCACGCCGCGTTGCGGAGATGCGGGTGGGATTGTCAAGATGATTCGTGGCATGCTGCATGCGGAGCATGAACAGGTCCTTCTTGAGCTCGGCCAGCTTGGCGTTCAGCTCGGTCTCGGACATGGAACGTATTTCGTTTGCCTTCATCTCATTCACCGCCTGTCTCGGAATCCGCCTTGCTGACGATCTTCGTCTTGCAGGGCAGCTTGTGGCTGGCAAGGCGCAGAGCCTCGCGCGCGGTCTCCTCGGAGACGCCCGCGATCTCGAACATGACCCTGCCCGGCTTGACTACCGCAACCCAGTACTCGGGAGAACCCTTACCGGAACCCATACGGGTCTCAGCGGGCTTCGCAGTGACCGGCTTGTCGGGGAATATCTTTATCCAGACCTGGCCGCCGCGCTTGGTGTAGCGCGTCATGGCGATACGAGCGGCCTCGATCTGATTGGAGGTTATCCAGCAGGGCTCCTGAGCCTGGAGCCCGAACTCACCGTAGGTAACGACGTTGCCGCGAGTGGCTTTGCCCTTCATGCGGCCGCGCTGCACCCTGCGGTACTTGACTCTCTTGGGCATCAGCATCAGTTGCTGCCTCCTTCCTTGGTCTCGGTGCGGGGCGCGCCCTGCGTCCCGGCGGGCCTGGGCCCGCGGTTGTAGCCGCCCTGGCGGTTGTCGCGGTTGTAGCCGCCGCCCTGGCGATTGTCGCGGTTGTAGCCGCCCTGGCGGTCGCGGTTATAGCCGCCGCCCTGGCGGTTGTAGCCGCCCCTGCGGTCGTCGCGGCGGTCGCGGCGG
>ENA-OPCP01001242-OPCP01001242.1-human-gut-metagenome-genome-assembly--contig:-NODE-1242-length-16819-cov-4.726259_pt1 | contig 16819 bp, 15 predicted proteins | sample MGYA00241563_ERZ501477 | MGnify/ENA primary metagenome ERZ501477 (study PRJEB25962, sample SAMEA2042572) | human gut metagenome | biome: human gut; feature: human-associated habitat; material: faeces... | reverse complement strand
CTTACTCACTGCCGTTCGTAATTCTCCCTGTTCCTGCCCGTTCTCCGTTTCGCTTCATCCGCCACTGGCGGCGCTCAACTCCGAACCCCGTCCGGGGCGCCTTTTGGCTCTATTTAGTTTTTACTTCATCATGTTCGGGTTATCGGTGCGATCGAGTATATAATCAACCGATACGTTGTGGAAATCCGCAAGCCGTATCAACACAGAAGTGGGGATGTCCACATCCCCACGCTCGTAATTGCTGTATATTCTTTGGCTGCAATGCAGTATTTGGCTTATTTGTGTCTGCGTCATATCCTTATCCTCTCTCAGGTCGCGGATGCGCTTGTATATCATAAAAAATAACCTCATCACTTCAGAATGAGTCTATTCTACTTAGCGATTTTTTCGCTATTGACTTTTAGCGAGCATTTCGCTAAAATTATTTTTACCGGATACTTTTCAGAATATACAATGCTAAAAGCAGAAAAGGATGGGAAGCAACTGCCAACCAAGCCGGGAGGGGGAATGCCGCCGCAAGGCGGCATTTTTGGTGCAGTATAGGCTCTTACGTTAAGCCTGCCCTGAAAGGGGATTCGAGCCGAGCGCGCCCAGTGGGCGATGCAGCGAGGGGAGAATCGGGCGGAATAGGGAGTATTGCAAGCGGCAGCGCTGCAAGACGACCATATTCCAACCAGCGTTCTGCTGAGCGTAAGCGAAGCTGAGGGGGAACAGCTCGCGGCACTTGGCACGAGTTATGCCCCCCTTACCTCGCCTTATCCCCTATTATGCGGTCTATCTGCTCCTCTATGTGCAGCAGGGAGCCGCGGTCTATAAGATAATCAAATACTATCACCTGATTTTGGGCAGCCGTGTATTCGTCAAGCAGGCTGCCCGTTTGATTGGCATCGAAAAGCGGGCTGTCCGGCGCGGCTATAACGGCGCGGAAGCGGCGCATGAAGCGGCGCATGGCCTTTGGATCGGTATCGAAGCACACGGGCGGGGCCTTGCGGTGGGAGGTGAATATCTCCACCTGCTCCGCAATGAGGTTGGCAAATTTGTTGCTTTGGCACAGTATGCCTATGGTGCAATCGTGCGGCAGGGCGCAAAGGCTCACAACCGTTTTGCGGCTTAACGATACGTCCGCCGCCATCAGCTTTTCGCGGTTGCGCGTCAGGCTTTTTGCAACGGTATCGTAATGCGTAACGGTAGTGAGCACCAAGTCATAATCGTTCATAAGCTCGTCCGCGTCATCGTCCATAATTATGGTGTCCACAAAGAAGGAGGATACAACTATGCCGGGAATATAGCTTAACTGCCGCTTGAATACGGAAAGCGATTCCGGATTGCAGTCTATTACCGCTATGCGGGCGTAGCTTTCCGGCGGGGCTTTTTTGGCAAGGGCAATATGCAGCAGCGTGCCTATCTCCTTATGGCTCAGGCCCATCGCCGCCATACGGTCGTATACTTGCTCCATCAGCTCCGCGGCCTTCCTTCGCGCGTCAAGGTCTATTGTTTCGCGCTCGTTATAAACATAGCTGCCGCTGCCGTGTATCACCTCTATTATGTTGTTGTCGCTCAGTTCCTTATAAGCCTTTTTCACCGTTCCGCGCGCTATGCACAGCGTTTCGGCCAAGTCCCGCTCCGTGGGCAGCCTGTCCCCGGGCTTTAATTCCCCGCTTTTTATCATGCGCGTAAGCTGCTCCACAAGCTGCTTATATATGGGCGTTTTCTGCGAAAAATCTATCGTTATCATGTTCCCTCCCAAAGTGGTACATTATCCGCCGCGCGGCGCAGTACCAATCCACGCTGCGGCGGACTACGCAAACCATATTGGTACATTATTCGCCGCATAAATTGCTATATTTGTGCTTGTATCCTATAATTATAATATACCAATTTGTACGCAGCATTTCAACCGGAACATATATTTGAAAGGGGTGTTTTTATTATGATAAGCCTGAACGGGCGCGACCTTACCATAGAGCAGGTGATAAGGGTCACGCGGGGTTACGAGGAAGTAAAAATAGCGGAGGAAGCCAAAGCGCCTATGGATAAGGCCCGCGCCTACGTTGAAGAAAAGGTGGCGAGCGGCGCGGCGATATACGGCCTTACGACGGGCTTTGGCAAATTTCAGGACAAGTATATCTCGATTCACGATACGGCGACGCTGCAAAGGAACCTTATAGTGTCCCACGCATGCGGCATGGGCGAACCGTTTGCCGAGGATATTACCCGCGGCATAATGCTTTTAAGATGCAATGCGCTCTGCCGCGGCAATTCCGGCATACGCAGGAGTACCGTTGAAACGCTTATAGCCATGCTAAACGCGCGCGTGCATCCCATAATACCGCAAAAGGGCAGCCTTGGCGCGAGCGGAGACCTTGCGCCCCTTGCGCACATGGTGCTGGTTATGATAGGCGAGGGCGAGGCCGTGTATAACGGCGAGCGCATGAGCGGCGCGGAAGCAATGGCGCGGGCGGGCATACCAACGGTGGAGCTTGCGGCGAAGGAGGGCCTTGCGCTGATAAACGGCACGCAGGTTATGACAAGCGCGGGACTGCATACGCTTTACGGCGCGATGCAGCTTGCCGCCGCAATGACCGCGGAGGCACAGCTTGGCATAACCAAGGCGTTTGACGCGAAGGTGCATGAGCTGCGCGGCCACGGGGGGCAGATGGACTGCGCCGCGAACATAAGAAAGCTGACAGAGGGCAGCGGTCTTTGCGCCGCCGTGCAGCAGGGCAAGGTTCAGGACGCATACTCAATCCGCTGCGTGCCGCAGATACACGGCGCGAGCCGCGATGCGATAGAATACGTCCGCGCGGCAGTTTCCCGGGAAATAAACGCCGTTACCGATAATCCCATAATATTCCCCGATGACGACGACGCCATATCCGGCGGCAATTTCCACGGCCAGCCCATGGCGCTCGCGTTCGATTTTCTCGGCATTGCGCTGAGCGAATACGCAAACGTATCGGAAAGAAGGCTTGAGCGCATGGTCAATCCGCAGCTTTCAAACGGCCTGCCCGCCTTCCTTACCAAAAACGGCGGCCTCAATTCCGGCTTTATGATAGCGCAGTATTCGGCCGCAAGCATGGTTAGCGAAAACAAGGTTTACGCGCATCCCGCAAGCGTTGATTCAATTCCCTCAAGCGCCAATCAGGAGGACCATGTAAGCATGGGAACCACCGCCGCGCGCAAGGCGGGCATGATACTGGACAATGCCGAAAAGGTTATAGCCATTGAGCTTTTTGCGGCGTTTCAGGCGCTGCACCTAAGGGGCGAGGATAAGCTTGCGCCGGCAACAAAGGCCGTTTGGGACGAAATGCGCAGGGCTGTTGAACCGATAGAGGACGACGTTGTTATGTATCCGCGGCTTAACGCGGTTGAAAAGCTGGTGCGCAGCGGCGCGATAGTACGCGCGGCGGAAAGCGTATGCGGCGAACTTAACTGATAATAAACAGGAGGAAGCAAAATGGACAACACAGCAATAAAGAACGCAATGACCATAAGGCTGGACAATGTTCTGCCGGAATACCCGAAATTTGTTGAAGGCATACGCCGTGCGCCGGATAGGGGCTTCCGCCTTACAAAGGCGCAGGCCGAAACCGCGCTGAGGAACGCGCTGAGATACGTTCCGGAGGAGCTGCACGAAGCCCTTGCGCCCGAATTTATGGAGGAGCTTGTTACGCGCGGGCGCATTTACGCATACCGCTTCCGCCCGGAGGGACGCATCTACGGTAAACCCATAGACGAATACAGGGGCAACTGCATAGAGGGCAAGGCGTTCCAGGTGATGATGGACAATAACCTTGATTTTGAAATAGCCCTTTATCCCTATGAGCTTGTAACATACGGCGAAACGGGCAGCGTTTGCCAGAATTGGCTCCAGTATAGGCTTATAAAGAAATACCTTGAGCAGCTTACCGAAAACCAAACGCTTGTTGTGGAATCCGGCCATCCGCTTGGGCTGTTCCCCTCCCGTCCGGAGGCGCCGCGCGTAATAATAACAAACGCGCTTATGGTGGGCATGTTCGATAATGCGCACGATTGGGAGATTGCCGAGGAAATGGGCGTTGCCAATTACGGGCAGATGACCGCCGGCGGCTGGATGTACATTGGGCCGCAGGGCATAGTTCACGGCACGTTCAATACAATACTCGGCGCGGGGCGCAAATTCCTGGGCATTGCGGAAACGGACGATCTGCACGGGCATATGTTCGTATCCAGCGGCCTTGGCGGCATGAGCGGCGCGCAGCCAAAGGCGGCGAACATAGCAAACGCCGTGGGCGTATTTGCCGAAGTTGACTTCAGCAGGATAAAGACAAGGCTTGACCAGGGCTGGGTGGATAAGGTAAGCGGAAACCTTGACGAGGTGTTCGCATGGGCCAAGGCCGCGCTTGAGGCGCAGCAGGGGCTTTCCATAGCATACCACGGCAACATAGTGGATTTGCTTGAATACGCCGTAAAGAACGACATACACATTGACCTTTTGAGCGACCAAACCTCCTGCCACAATGCCTATGAAGGCGGCTACTGCCCCGTTGCGCTTACGTTTGAGCAGCGCACGGAAATGCTGCATACGGACAGGGAAAGGTTTGTTGAGCTTGTGAACGAATCGCTGCACCGCCATTTCCATGCAATACAGGCGCTCTGCGCGCGCGGAACTTATTTCTTCGATTACGGCAACAGCTTTATGAAGGCCGTGTACGACAGCGGCGTTAAGGAAATATCCAAAAACGGCTACGACGAAAAGGACGGCTTCATATTCCCCTCCTACGTTGAGGATATAATGGGGCCGGAGCTTTTCGATTACGGCTACGGGCCTTTCCGCTGGGTATGCCTTTCCGGCAAGGGCGGGGATTTGGACAAAACCGACGCCGCCGCAATGAGCTGCATTGACCCCAACCGCCGCTTCCAGGATAGGGACAACTATATTTGGATACGCGATGCGAAGAAGAACAGGCTTGTTGTGGGCACGCAGGCAAGGATACTCTATCAGGATGAACTGGGCAGGATGCGCATTGCGCTTAAATTCAACGAAATGGTGAGAAACGGCGAAATAGGCCCCGTAATGCTCGGGCGCGACCATCACGACGTTTCCGGCACCGATTCCCCCTTCCGCGAAACCAGCAATATTAAGGACGGTTCAAACGTTATGGCGGATATGGCGGTGCAGTGCTTTGCGGGCAACGCCGCGCGCGGCATGAGCCTTTGCGCGCTGCATAACGGCGGAGGCGTGGGCATAGGCAAGGCCGTAAACGGCGGCTTCGGGCTGGTGCTGGACGGCAGCGAAAGGGTGGATGGCATAATACGCTCCGCCATGAGCTGGGACGTTATGGGCGGCGTTGCAAGGCGAAGCTGGGCGCGCAATGCGCACGGCATGGAAACGGCAATGGATTACAATGCCCGCCGCGCGAACGAAGGCCATATAACAATACCCTATATTGTTAACGACGGCATAATTGAAAAGGCCGTTGCCGATAAAATGAACAAATAAACCCGAAAGGACAGCTAAAACAATGGAAAGAATAGTTGAATGTGTACCCAATATAAGCGAAGGCAGAAGGAAGGACGTTATAGAGGCCGTGGTGAACGAGATCCGCTCCACGCCAAACGTAATGCTGCTTGATTATTCCAGCGACGAAAGCCACAACCGCTCCGTTATAACCTTCATGGGCGAACCGGCGGCCGTTGTTGACGCGGCGGTGAAGCTTGCCAAAAAGGCGGCGGAGCTTATTGACCTTACAAAGCACACTGGCGAGCATCCCCGCATGGGCGCGGTGGACGTTATTCCGCTTATCCCCATTCGCGGCATCACAAAGGAAGAAACCGTTGAGCTTTCCAAAAAGCTGGGCGAGCGCGTTTGCATTGAGGCCGACATTCCCGTTTTCCTTTATGAGGACAGCGCCTCCGCACCCAACCGCACCAACCTTGCCGCAATACGCAAGGGTCAGTTTGAGGGCATGGCGGAAAAGGTGCAGCAGGACGAATGGGCGCCGGACTTCGGCGGCAGGCGCATTCACCCCACGGCGGGCGTTGTGGCCGTTGGCTGCCGTATGCCGCTTGTTGCGTTCAATATAAACCTTTCAACAAGCGACGTATCCGTTGCAAGCAAAATTGCGAAGATAATCCGTCGCTCCTCCGGCGGGCTTGATTGCGTTAAGGCGCTGGGCATAATGCTTGAGGATAGGAACATTGCCCAGGTTTCAATAAACATGACCGACTTTACCCGCACCCCGCTTTACCGCGTGCTTGAAATGGTTCGCTTTGAGGCGGCGCGTTACGGCGTGCAGGTTATAGGCACGGAGATAATCGGCCTTACGCCCATGCGCGCGCTGGTGGACTGCGCGGAATATTATCTGCAAATAGAAAACTTCAATGCGGATAAGCAGGTGCTTGAAAACTACATTCAGTAAAAAAGGAGCAACCATGCCTACACTTATTCATAACATAGGCACGCTGCAAACCCCTTTGGGCAGCTTCCCCCACGCGGGGGCTGCCCAGGGCGAAAACAGAAAATACCACAACGCCGCCGTGCTTTGCGAGGGCGGCGTTATAAAGGCCGTGTACGAAAACGGCGCCCTGCCCGAGGTGGGCGCGGATATCCAAACCATAGATGCGCAGGGCCGCCTTGTTACGCCCGGGCTTATAGACGCGCATACCCACCTTGTGTTCGGCGGCTGGCGGCAGAATGAAATTCCGCTGAAGCTTAAAGGCGCGGGATATTTGGACATACTGCGCGCGGGCGGCGGCATACTTTCAACCGTGCGCGCAACGCGAAAGGCAAGCGAGGAGGAGCTTTTTGAAAAGAGCCGCGCCTTCCTTGACGAGCTGATGGCGCAGGGCGTTACGACTGCTGAGCTGAAAAGCGGCTATGGGCTGGATAAGGAAACGGAGTTGAAGCAGCTTAGGGTCATAAAAAGGCTGAATGAAGCCCATCCGATGGATGCTGTGGCTACGTACCTTGGCGCGCACGCCATACCCGAAGAATACAGGGGGAAAAGCGGCGAATATATAGACTTTATAATTAGCGATATGCTGCCCGAAATAAAGCGCCAAGGCTTGGCGGAATTCTGCGACGTGTTCCTTGAAACGGGTGTGTTCGGCGTTGAAGAAAGCAGAAGGCTGCTCACCGCCGCGCGGGAAATGGGCTTTGGGCTGAAGATACATGCGGACGAGATAGACGAGCTTGGCGGCAGTCAGCTTGCGGGCGAGCTTGGCGCCGTTAGCGCGGAGCATCTTATCGCCACGGGCGAGCGGGGCATGGAGGCCTTAGCCCGCGGCGGGGTGACAGCGGTGCTTTTGCCCTGCACCTCGCTTTATCTGAACAAATCCTTTGCACGCGCACGGGATATGATAGCCCGCGGCATACCCGTTGCGGTTGCTACGGATTTCAACCCCGGCAGCTGCCCTTCGCTCAACATCGGCCTTTGCATGACGATGGCGTATCTTAAATACCGCATGACGCCGGAGGAGATACTTTCCTCCGTTACCGTAAACGCCGCGTGCGCCGTGAACCGCGGCGGGAGCAGCGGCACGATAGAGCCCGGCAAGCAGGCAGACATGGTTATATGGAACGCAGAGGATATGGAGATGCTGTGCTACCGCATGGGCAGCAATCTTGCGGGCACGGTAATTAAGAATGGCGCGATAGTCAAAAATAATATATAATAATCTGATAAGGCCTTGTGCCGAAGGAGAGAACATTTATGCTTAGCGAAATGAAGATAAACGATTATATAGACCTGCTTGCAAGCGACGCGCCCGCACCGGGCGGCGGCAGCGCAAGCGCCCTTTGCGGCGCGCAGGGGGCGGGGCTTTGCGCAATGGTTGCGGCGCTGACGCTCGGCAAAAAGAAATACGAGGAGCATCAGGAGCTGTGCCGCGACGTTTACGAGCAGGCGCGGATGCTATCGGAGCGCATGTGCGCGCTGATAGACGAGGATACGGAGGCGTTCAACCGCGTTTCCGCCGCGTTCAAGCTGCCGAAGGACACGGACGAGGATAAGGCCGCGCGCAAGACCGCCATTGCGGAAGCTACGCTCGGCGCGACGATGGTTCCGCTCGATACGCTGCACCGCGCGCACGATGGGCTGGAGCTTGCGAAGATGCTTATAGGCAAAAGCAACACCAACTGCGCAAGCGATATTGGCGTTGCGGCGCTGAACCTGGTAAGCTGCGCACGCGGCGCATGGCTGAACATACTTATTAACCTTGGCGGCATTGCGGACGCGGAAAAGGCACAGGAGATACGCGCCAAGGGCGAAGGGATACTTGCCGAATGCGAAAGCATGGGCGGCGATATATATGCGGCCATATTGAAACAAACGGAGGAATAACTAATGAGGGAGCTTCGCGGCGCAGAAGCGGCAAGCGCGATATGCACAGATGCAATGCGGCAGACAGCCGAGCTTATCGAGCGCGGCATAGCGCCGTGCCTTGGCGTTGTGCGCATAGGCTGCGACGCGGCGGACGCGGCATACGAGCGCGGCATAAGGAAGCGTTTTGACGCGGTGGGCGCAAAGGTGGAAAGCATTTGCCTGAGCGCGGACTGCACGCAGGAAGAAGCCGAAGAAGCCATAGCGAAGCTTGCCGCGGACGATTCCGTGCACGGCATATTGCTATTTATGCCCCTGCCTAAGCACCTTGACGCAGACAGGCTGCGCACGCTGATACCGGCCGAAAAGGACGCGGACGGCGCAAACCCGCTGAGCGCGGGGCTGCTTATGGGCGGGCGTGACTGCTTCGCCCCATGCACGGCGGAGGCCGTGATAAGGCTTATTGAGCATTATAAAATAGACCTTGGCGGCAAAAACGTATGCATAATAGGCCGCAGCAATGTTGTGGGCAAGCCGCTTGGGCTGCTGCTGCTGAACAAAAACGCCACCGTCACCGTTTGCCACACAGCGACGCGCAGCCTTGCCGCGCATACGCTGAATGCAGACATAATTATAGCCAGCGCGGGAAAGCCGGAGATGATAACGGCGGGCATGGTGACGGAGCGCAGCATACTTATAGACGTTGGCATAAACACCGTTGACGGCAAGCTTTGCGGCGACATTGCCGCCGAGGCCTGCCAAAAGGCCGCGGCGTATACCCCCGTGCCGGGCGGCGTGGGCGCGCTTACAACCGCCGTGCTGCTGATGCACACCGTGCAGGCGGCAATGCGGGCGCAAAAAGAATAAGGAGGACATTGACGTGAAAAGAACAACGGCAATATTCGCCCTGATACTTGCGGCGGCAATGCTGCTTGCGGGATGCAAAAAAGAACCCTTGCCCACGGTATACACGGTTTATTCATACGGCTCGCCGTATACCATAGATACCCAAAGCCGCACCATATCGGACGGAACGTACACCTACGGCTACGAATACGCCGCATCAGGCAGCAGAGTGAGCTTCACCTATCCCGACGGGAACGTATACAGCGCGGGCATACAGTCTGCGAACAGCAGCGGTGCCGGCGGCTTGAGCGCGGGATCGGTAAGCGCGGACTATGATTACAACAGCGGCTATACCGACCCGCTTTCCCTGTGCTATGCGCTCGCCTCCCCGCGCGAGACGAAAAGAGCAGCCTCCTCCGGCAGCAATCATCCGTTTGTGGCGCTGCTGCTTTGCGGCGTTGGCATATTCAACCTTGCCGCGCCCAAGGCGAGCTGGTATCTTAGCTACGGCTGGCGCTTTAAGGACGCCGAGCCGAGCGACGCGGCAATAACCCTCAGCCGCATAGGCGGCGCAATCGCCGTAGTGATAGGCGTTATAATGCTGATAGCTTAAGGAGGTAAATCCACCATGAAACGGACAACGGCAATATTCGCCCTGATATTCGCGGCGATATTGCTTATTGCGGGGTGCAAAGCCAGTCAGGTATATACCGTTTATTCAAAGGGCGTTACGTACACGGTGGATAAGGCGGAGCAAACCATAACGGACGGCAAGGATATATACAAATACGAATGCGACCCGTCCGACGGCGGCGGGTACACTGTGAAATTCATCTATCCCGACGGCAACGCCTATACCGTTGTCAGCCACGAATTACAGGAGGACTTCGACCCCGGCTGCGGCTATGTTGACCCGCTTGAGCTTGACGATGTGTTCGTAAACAGAGAGTAAAAAACTACCCCGGCAGGGATTCCCGCCGGGGCTTTTTGTTTCGCTAATGGCAAAGCGATTGGTTATCAGTTGAGTTTGTTTTTCTTATTCTTGCGGTTCAGCAGCCAGCCTGCGAACATGAATGCCGCGAATACTATCAAATACCACACGTTCTCCATGCCGTGGCCTACTATGCAGGCATACACCATGAACAGGCTGCATATTATGCCAAGCGCGGGCAGTACGAAGCGACGGAATGCCTTTTCGTCCTTCTCCTTCTTCATCCATGCTATGAAAATGGGGATATAGAGAAGATATATGGTGATTATGGGCAGCTCCGAGGAATCGAACACGAAGGGGCCGCTCCACGTTCCCGCAAGGCAGGCAAGATAGAAATACATGCCCCAGAAGCCGGTAATAAGCAGCGCGAATATGGAAGCGTTGTTAGGCATGTTGGTTTCGGGATCAACCTGGGCAAACACCTCCGGACGGGGGCCTTCTCCGCGCACAGCCAGCGCGTACATGCCGCGCGTGCAGCCCAGCATAAGGCCGTTCATGGTGCCTATGCAGGAAATGGCTATGAACAAGTTAAGTATGTTGCCAAGCACGTTGCCGAATATGTTGGTGAAGGCGGTGGTTGCGCCGTCCGCCATAAGGGTTTCTACCGTTGCGCCGCCAGCAACGCCCACGTAGTACGCAATGTATACTGAAATTATGATTATGCCGCCGATTACGAGCGCCTTAGGCAGGTTGCGCTTGGCGTCCTTCAGTTCGGAATTTATGCTGGTTGCAATTATCCAGCCTTCGTATGCAAAGGCCGTTGCGCAAACGGCGCTGAGCAGCAGGGAGCTTGTGCTTGCATCGCCGGGGAGAAGATCCTTTGCCGCGGCAAAGTTGTTCACCAGCATGTGCGTGGGGCTGACAAGGCCGACTATTATGCCAACAACAGCCATGAGCCCGAGAGGTATAAGCTTTATCACGGTGGTGGAAGTCTGAATCTTGCCGGCAAGCTTGGGGGAGATGGCGTTCACGAAGTACGCGCAGCACATATAGAACATCATCAGCGCAATGCACTCCGGCCCTATCACGCAGCCGCCTTCGGCCGCGGGGATTACGAGCGGGAAATCGGGCCAGCAGGACGTGATGAAAACAAGGGTATAGCGCGCGCTGAGCCAGCTGAGAACGCTGGTGAGAGTGGGGTAATAAATGGTGCTCATGAACCAGCCCACATAGTAGCCGTACTTGCCGCCGACCGTGGCCTCGGCATAGTCAACTATGCCGTTCACCTTAATGTATTTCTGCGCCATCATGGCGAACGCCAGTATGCACACCAGCATTATAACGCCGCCGATTATCCACGCCAGTATGCCCAGTGGAAGGTCGCCGTCGGTCTTTTGCAATATGGTCTGCGCCTTAAAGAATACGCCCGAGCCTATAACGATGCCTACTACCATACAGATAGCCGTAAATAGACCGTATTTTTTGCTCAGCTTCGACGTGGATTCCATGCCTGATACCTCCGATATAGTATAATAAAAAATTTATAAGTTGTCCGACAATAAGCTGCACGTTTGACATCTTATCCGACAACTAATTATACAGATTATACATAGTCAATATGTCGATGTCAATATAAAGTTTACATTTACGCCGCAATATTATATATTATATACTTCAATCGGTGAAGGAATAGGTGCCGGGGCGCCTTTTGGGTATGGTACATGGCATTATACTGTACACAAAAAGGAGCGCATCCACGCTCCTTTCTTTAACTTTGCTATGCTTTTTAGCCCTTCACCGCGCCGGCTGCAACGCCCTTTATTATGTGCCTCTGGCAGGTGAGATAGAATATGATTATGGGCACAATGCTCAGCAGTATCAGCGCCATTGTAACGCCTAAATCCACCGCGCCGTAGCTGCCCTTTTGATACTGTATCAATATGGGTATGGTCATGTACTTCGTGCGGTCAAGCACCAGATACGGCAGCAGATAGTCGTTCCATATCCACATTATTTCAAGCACGCCAACGCTTATCAGCGTGGGCTTGAGCATGGGCAGCACCACCATGAAGAACGTGCGGAACGGGCCGCAGCCGTCTATGGCCGCCGCTTCCTCTATTTCCACCGGCAATGACTTTACGAACCCCGCGAACATGAATACCGCAAGCCCCGCGCCGAAGCCAAGGTAAATTATGGGTATTGTCCAAGGGGTGTTAAGGCCGACCGATTCAAGCGAGTGGCTCAGGAAGCTGTAATACGGTATATGCACGCTGTCCGCAGTTTTGGCAAGCGTAAACATGACCATCTGGAACGGCACAACCATCGAGAACACGCACATGAGATACACCAGCTTGCAGAAGCGGCTGTTCACACGGGTTATGTACCACGCTGCCATGGACGTGCAGATGAGTATGAGCGCGGTTGAGAATACGGTTATAACAAGGCTGTAGCCAACCGCCTTAAAGAAGGGGTAGTTGCCGTAATTCATGCCCTTGATGTAGTTATCAAGCCCAACGTAGGATTCCTCGGTGGGCAGGGCAAACGTTTCCGTATTTATGTATGCGTTCGCCTTGAAGGAGTTGATAAGCACGATAACTATCGGCAGAATGTATATTATGCTTATCACCGCAAACAGTATGGTTAGGAAGGTTTTGCTCTTTTTACTGTTTCTGAATACGGAGCGGTTCATTACTGCTGCACCTCCTTTTTGCGCGTTGCGTTAAGCTGAATAAGCCCAAGCGCGGCAACCAGCAGGAAGAATATTACCGCCTTTGCCTGGCCCACGCCGCGGGAATTGGAGTTTTGATAGAAGGTATTGTATATGTTCAGCGCCAGCATTTCCGTGGTCTTTATCACGTTGCCGTCGGCAAGGAACTCAAAGGGCTGGCCGCCGTTTAGCGCCATGTTCTGATCAAACAGCTTGAAGCCGTTCGTAAGGGAAAGGAACGTGCATATTGTTATGGAGGGCATAACGCATGGTATGGTGACGTGGAAAAGCGTCTGCCAGCCGTTTGCGCCGTCTATCTTCGCGGCCTCTATCAGCTCCTCCGGCACGCTTTGCAGACCAGCGATGTATATTATCATCATGTAGCCTATCTGCTGCCAGCACATAAGTATTATCAAGCCCCAGAAGCCAAGCGTGCTATCCAGCAGAATGCTTGTGCCGTAGCGGCTTAGTATGCCATCGAATATCATGGACCAAATATAGCCCAGCACTATGCCGCCGATAAGATTGGGCATGAAGAACACGGTGCGGAATATGTTTGAACCTTTTATGCCGCGGGTAAGCGCATAGGCCACAGCAAAGGCAATAACGTTTATCAGTACAAGCGACACTATTGCGAACAGCGCCGTAAACCAAAACGAGTGCATAAAGGAGGAATCGCTCAGGGCCTTTATATAGTTACCAAGGCCAACGAATTTTGCGTTGCTGGTGGTTTTGAAATTGCAGAAGGAAAGGTATATGCCCTTTATGAACGGGTATACGAATCCGATTGCAAACGCGGCCACGGTAGGCAGCAAAAACAGCGGGAACCATTTGCGTATGGTGCCGCTGAGCATATTGCCGTTCACGGCCAGACTATGCCGCTTTTTCGGCTTTTTTTGTTCCATACAGACCTCCTTTATATTAAGCGAAATAAGGCGAGCCGCCTTATTTTTGATTATACATAATTTTGTGCGCTTTTTCCAGTCCTCAGCCGAAGAAATGAAATTTTCCTCCGGTTCAGGACTGGGCGGGCAAATGCCCGCCCAGAAAGAAGTTGATATGGATTAGATTACTGATTCTGATACTGTACGGCCCAGCCGTTGACGTAGGCGTTTACCAGATCGTCCCAGGAGCCGGTGCCGGCGGAGTACTGGGTCAGAGCGGCAACGATGCCGTCACGCCAGGTTTCCACGTTGGGGGTGTAAGTGAATTCCCAAGTTACGGTGTAGTTGCCGGCGGCAGCGTAATCCGCAGCGGCCTTGCAGAACACGTTCTCGGGCTCGGCAGCACTCTTGAACGGGCAGGGGCCGAACTCGTCAGCCATCATCTTGGTGCCGCTCTCGCTGGTTACTACCCAGTACATGAAGTCCAGAGTAGCCTGGATATCATCCTCGCTGGCCTTGCTGTTAACGGCCCAGCAGTTTTCGGTGCCGGAGCACAGGCCGGCCTTTTCTTCACCCTCTACACCGCAGTAGATGGGGATCATGGTCAGATCGTCCTTGTTCATGCCAAGGTCGTTTACCAGGGTGTTGTATTCCCAGGAACCGTTCTGGAAGAACACGGCCTTACCCTGAGCAAATTCAGCCTCGGAATCGCCGGCGGTCTTGCTGGGCAGATCGCTGGGCGCGCAGGTGCTGTTGTTGATGTAAAGATCCCAGATGTTCTTGAAGTTGTCAAGATACTTGCCGGTAACGGTGGCGGGCTGGGAGGTTACGTTGTCGTCACGGAACTCATAGAACAGGGGCATGTTGGTCAGATGGCCGCTGAAGCGCCAAGAGGAGGAGCTGTCCAGACCTGCGCTGGAGAACGCGGAGAAGCCGAGTTCGTCCTTGCGGGCAGTGATGTCCTCAGCAACAGCCTTAAGAGTTTCAAAGTTGGTGATTTCGCTTACCTGATGGCCGGCCTTTTCAAGCAGGGCCTTGTTGACTATAAGGCCATAGGACTCATAGCAATAAGCGATGCAGTAAACTTCGCCGTTCTCGCCGAAAAGGTTGAAGTCATCGGTGTTCATTTCCTTATAAACATCGGTGTCCTTCAGATCCAGGCAATAGTCGCCCCAAGTGGCAAGGCTTGCTTCGTTGCCGCACTGGAACAGGGTAGGCATGCTGCTCTTGTCCATTTCGGCGGTGAGGGTTTCCTCATAGGTGCCGCTTGCGGCGGTAACAACCTGCACGGGTACGCCGGTCAGCTCGGTATATTCCTTAGCCAGCGCCTGCCAGCCCTCATCGGCCTCGGGCTTGAAGTTGAGATAATACACGGAGCCCTTCGCCTCGGCGGGTTCGGTGGAGTCCACGGGAGCCGCGGTCGGCTCGCTGGTGGCGGGCACGGCGCTCGCCTCGGGAGCCTGAGTGGGCTTAACGTCGTTATTGCCGTTTGCCTGGCAACCCACCACGGAAAGCACCATGGTCAGCATCAATACGATAGCCAGAACCTTCTTCATTGTAGTTTCCTCCTAAAATAAATTTGTTCTTGTTTATGCTAAAGCGCGTTTTGCGCCTTATGCCGTGTTTAACTTATATGCTTTACGCTCGCGCCCTGTATCAGCTCCGTCTCAAGCTGAATGTGCTTCGGTGCGCAGTCCGTATCCATGCTTTCAAGCAGCAGCTCAACGCTCCTGTCCGCAAGCTCCTGCTGCGGCTGGCGCATGGTGGCAAGCGCGGGGTGATAATACTGCGCAAGCTCAATTCCATCGTATCCTATCACCGATACGTCCTCCGGCACCCTTTTGCCGGAATCCATAAGCGCCCTTGCCGCGCCTATGGCCATTGTGTCGGACATGGCGAATATCGCCGTATAGTCGGGGCCTGTGTACTCCTTTATCCTTTCATATGCGCAGGAGAAGGAGAACGGTGAAACAAGTACGCGGCTGCTTTCAAGCGTTTTGCCGTGCTCCTTAAAGCTGTCCAGCACGCCCAAATACCTTTGATGCGCCATGTTGCAGCCCTGCGTTTCGCCGCTGAGAATCACCATGTTCTCGTGCCCGCAGTCGAAAAGGTAATCAATCGCTTTCTTCGCGCCCTGCCTATCGTCCACGCTCACGCTTGATACGTTGGGCGCGTAGCCTTCCGCCGCATTAACGGTTGAGTATACGCAGGGGATGGGCAGACGGCTGAGCATTGCGCCGTTATCCGTATGGCATCCGCCCATGAATATTATCCCGCGCACCTTGCGCTCCGCGTATACGCGAAGGGCAGCAGCGGCTTCGTCATCGTTTTCGTCTATATAATGGGGCAGAAACCTGAGCCCTGCGGCCTCTATCCGCTTTTGCAGCAGTTCAAGTATGCCGGAGAAGAAAAGGTTGTTCCGCCCGCGCACTATTACCGCCACGCAGTCGGTTGAAAGCTGCTTCAGGTGCTTTGCGTTGCTGTTCGGCTCGTAGCCGTAACGCTCTATCACTTCCATAACACGACCGCGGGTATCCTCGTTCACGTCCGGCCGCTTGTTCAGCACGCGCGATACGGTGCTGACACCCACGCCTGAAAGCCGGGCTATCTCCTTTATCGTCATGCGCGCAACCATACCTTACATCTCTCTTCCGTGCTTACTGCTCTTCAACCAGTGGAACCGTACCCGGCAACGTTTCCGGTATCGTTTCCGGATTTAATTTTAGCAGTGGTTAAAATTATTGTCAATATATAATCGCATTATTTTTGGCAAAATTTTAGCGGGTATTGACTGTTTACTCCCTCAGTCAAACCTTTGGTTTGCCAGTTCTCCATGTGAGGGAGGCGTTTGGCGGTTACCGCTAACCAAAAGCTGTCCCCGTTTACGGGGAAAGTGTCGCGGCATAGCCGTGACGAAAGGGGAAAGGCTCGGAGATGCTAAGCTGTTTTAGCATTCCCCCCTCAGTCTGTTCACTGTCGTTCACAGACAGCTCCCCCGCAAGCGGTGGCGCCTTTAGTGCGCTTTACAAACTCTCATATTAAGCCTCCCTCATTGAGGTTCGGAGTTGAGCGCGTCCTGTGGACGAGTAAGCAAAACGGAGAACGGGCAGGAACAGGGAGAATTACGAACGGCAGTGAGTAAGGCGAC
>ENA-OPCP01001210-OPCP01001210.1-human-gut-metagenome-genome-assembly--contig:-NODE-1210-length-17246-cov-3.965680_pt1 | contig 17246 bp, 10 predicted proteins | sample MGYA00241563_ERZ501477 | MGnify/ENA primary metagenome ERZ501477 (study PRJEB25962, sample SAMEA2042572) | human gut metagenome | biome: human gut; feature: human-associated habitat; material: faeces... | reverse complement strand
GTACGAGATATGGAAGAAAAAGGAGTATATTTGGCTATTCAAACACCAAGACAAGAGAGAAAAGCCTATGTATAAGAATGGTAAATATCGGGAAACCGATAAAATGAGTGATCTGATCTGCGAGAATTATCCGATGGTACTTGTTATGAGCCGCTTCGGTATTGCACTCGGATTCGGTGAAAAGAACATCGGAGAGGTATGCCGCCAAAATGGTGTCGATCCCTGCACGTTCCTCACCGTCGTGAACTTTCTGACGGAAGAGGTATCCGCACCGATGACAAACATTGACAAATGCCTGTCGATTGAGGCTTTGATCACTTATCTGCATAATGCACACGCCTATTTTCTGGACTTCCGGCTACCCCATATTCGCCGCAAACTGACAGATGCGATTGCAGACTGCCCGAAAGACGTGGCGTTCGTCATTACCAAATTTTTCGACGACTACGCAACGGAGGTAAACAAACATATGTCGTATGAGGAAAAGACAGTATTCCCTTATGTACGGGGATTGCTAAAAGGCGTGAAAGATCCGAAATACAATATCACGATCTTCCGGAAACATCACGACCAGATCGAGATGAAGATCATTGAGTTGAAAAACATCCTGATCAAATATTATCCGGGCCCCGGAAGCAACTTGCTAAACAGCGTCCTGTTTGATATTTTTGCAACCGAACAAGACCTGTCATCCCACAACCATGTAGAAGACTACCTTTTCGTGCCGGCGATCTTAGCTCTCGAAAAAACAATACAGTGATGCCTATGAGCACTTTATTAAACATAGCGATTGCCGAACCGTCCGCTATCATCCGTAGCGGGCTCGAAGCGGTATTGAAGCGGCTTCCCGGATTCCGCATCCAGATCATCGAAATTGCCACTGCGGAGCTTTTGCAAGAGACACTTCGCTCGCACAAACCGGACATGCTGATTATCAACCCATCGCTCCCCGGTTGTTACACCATGCAACTTCTCAGGGAGGAAACCGGCTGTACGGAGATGAAGTGCATAGCCCTGCTGTATGCCGTTGCCGACCATGCCCTGCTGCGGCCTTACGACGACCAGATCAGTATCTACGACAGCCCGGACGAGATTCGCCACAAGCTGGAACGCCTCCATACGCCGCCGGAAGAGGAGGTGGAAAACGAAGAACAGCAGACGCTCAGCGCACGAGAAAAAGAAATCGTGGTCTGTGTCGTCAAAGGGATGACAAATCGCGAAATAGCCGACCGGCTGTTCCTCTCCACACACACCGTTGTTACGCACCGGCGCAACATCGCCCGGAAATTGCAGGTACACAGTGCCAGTGGTCTGACCGTATACGCCATTGTTAACAAATTAGTTGAACTAAACGACATCAAATTATAATCCATGAAGAAAAACAAACTCGCCATCCTTACGTCGTGCCTTGTCCTATCAGGGACCTTCTGCACGCAGGCGCAAAACAAAACGCCACAGGAAATCCGAATACCGGATACCTACAAATTAACAAACAAGTCCATCTACCGAAATGGCTGGATAGATTTCAACAAAAATGGGAAAAAGGACGTGTATGAAGATCCTACAGCCCCGATCGACGCACGTGTCGAGGACCTTCTTTCGCAGATGAACGTCGAAGAAAAAACCTGCCAGATGGTTACGCTCTACGGCTACAAACGGGTACTGAAAGACGATCTTCCCACTCCCGAATGGAAACAGATGCTTTGGAAAGACGGTATCGGAGCCATCGACGAGCATCTGAACGGTTTCCAGCAATGGGGACTTCCTCCTTCCGACAACCCGTATGTTTGGCCGGCTTCCCGCCATGCTTGGGCCTTGAATGAAGTACAACGGTTCTTTATCGAAGAGACACGTCTCGGCATCCCGACCGATTTCACGAACGAAGGCATACGCGGGGTAGAAAGCTACATCGCCACCAACTTCCCGACACAGTTGGGGTTAGGGCACACCTGGAACCGCGACCTTGTCCACAAAGTCGGCTACATCACCGGACGTGAAGGACGCTTATTAGGATATACCAACGTTTATGCCCCGATCCTCGATGTCGGGCGTGACCAGCGTTGGGGACGTTATGAAGAGGTATATGGCGAAAGCCCTTACCTGGTAGCCGAATTAGGTGTGGAAATGGCAAAAGGCATGCAGACCGATTATCAGGTCGCGGCCACATCCAAACATTATATAGCCTACAGCAACAACAAAGGCGGACGTGAAGGAATGGCACGCGTAGATCCGCAAATGTCACCGCGCGAAGTCGAGATGCTCCATGTATATCCTTGGAAACGGGTCATCAAAGAGGCCGGCATCCTCGGAGTCATGAGTTCGTACAATGATTACGACGGATTCCCGATCCAAAGCAGCTATTATTGGTTGACGACACGCCTGCGCGGCGAATTCGGTTTCCGCGGGTACGTGGTATCGGACAGCGACGCCGTCGAATATCTTTTCTCTAAGCACGGGACTGCCGCCGACATGAAAGAATCCGTGCTGCAAAGCGTATTGGCGGGACTGAACATACGTTGTACGTTCCGTTCGCCGGATTCATACGTCCTGCCACTTCGCGAACTGATCGCAGAAGGAGCCCTGCCGATGTCTACGATCGACGACCGCGTGCGTGACATCCTGCGTGTCAAATTTCTCGTCGGGTTATTCGACCAGCCGTATCAGATCGATCTGAAACAGGCAGACAAAGAAGTAAACAGCGCCGAGAACCAGCAGGTTGCTTTGCAGGCTTCAAAAGAATCGCTCGTTCTGTTGAAGAACCAGGATGCCGTTCTTCCTTTAGACGTAAACAAAATTTCCAAAATCGCCGTATGCGGTCCGAATGCAGATGAAGAAGCATACGCTTTGACACATTACGGTCCGCTTGCCGTAGAGGTGACAACTGTGTTGGAAGGTATTCAAAACAAGGTGAAACCGGGTACGGAAGTGCTCTTCACCAAAGGTTGCGACCTGGTAGATGCCAATTGGCCGGAATCGGAACTGATCCGTTACCCGCTGACCAGCGAAGAACAAAGCGAGATCGACAAAGCGGTCGAAAACGCAAAGAAAAGCGATGTAGCCGTTGTCGTACTCGGCGGCAGCAACCGTACCTGTGGAGAAAACAAATCACGCTCCAGCCTCGAACTGCCGGGCCGCCAGCTCGACTTGCTACAAGCCGTCGTAGCCACTGGAAAACCAGTCGTATTGGTGCTGATCAACGGACGTCCGATCTCTATCAACTGGGCGGACAAATATGTTCCGGCCATCCTCGAAGCCTGGTATCCGGGATCACAAGGTGGTACGGCCATTGCAGACGCTCTGTTCGGCGACTATAATCCGGGCGGAAAGCTGACCGTTACCTTCCCGAAGACAGTCGGACAGATCCCGTTCAACTTCCCGACCAAACCGAATGCACAGGTCGACGGCGGACGTAACAAAGGGCTGGACGGCAATATGTCCCGCGTAAACGGCCCGTTGTATCCATTCGGCTACGGATTGAGTTATACGACTTTCGAATACTCAGACATTTCGATCCAGCCAGCTATCGTGACACAGGTTCAACCGGTCACCGTCCGTTGCAAGGTGACGAATACAGGTAAACGTGCCGGAGATGAAGTAGTACAATTATATGTACGCGATATCCTCAGCAGTGTTACGACCTACGAGAAGAATCTCGTCGGCTTCGACCGTATCCATCTGAATCCGGGAGAGACGAAAGAGCTTACTTTCACGATCGAACCGCGTGACCTGCAACTGTTGAACAGTGACAATCATTGGGTGGTAGAACCGGGAGACTTCAAGGTTATGGTCGGCGCCTCCTCCGAAGACATCCGCCTGAACGACCGTTTTACGGTAGTGGAATATGGTAAAGAGCAGGCAGTCACATCAGCAACCTCCCGGCAGCAGAAATCGGTTATTGCCAGCTCTTCCCAAGAATCTGCCCCGTTGGTATTGGACGGCAATCTGTCTACGGCCTGGAAAGCGAACAAAGGCGAATATATCACATTCGCACTTGAAAACAACGCTTCGCCTAACAGCATCGCAATTGCATGGAAAGAAAAAAGCAAAGATGCCAAATTTGAAATCCAGCTCTCCGGTGGCGGAGGCCAGTTCCTGACCGTATATGAAGGGACAGTAGAGGCTACGAACGAACTGAAGAATTACCGGTTCAAAGGCACGACCGCCAGTGATATCCGTATCGTAATAACCTCCGGCAATGCAAGTATTTCGGAAGTAAAAATCAAGGAACTGAAGAGTTGAGAGTTGAAAGTTGAGAGTTGAAAGTTAAGAGTTTATATTCCCCTTTAACTTTCAACTTTCAACTCTCAACTTTCAACTATAAATAGATTTCCCCAAAGAACTCCGGGCAATGGAAGTTCGGGGTGGGAAGGCCAATCGGACTCCAGCTGACGAAATGCGGAAATTCCGTATCGTCCGCACATTTATAGAAGTTGCCCATTATCTTTTCCGGCAGGTTGTCAGGATCGAGGCCCATCAACCGGAAAGGAATGGCAACCACCAACTCCCAACTATATACCCCTAATTTCTCAGGGAAAGCAGTATGCGGCAGACTCGAAAAGCGACGAATGGATGCATATTCTTCCGCTGTCAGCGATTTTTTCGAATCACGCGATTCCCGGTAAGAAGCATCGCACGTGCCGATACAGTTAAACTCGAAATTGTAGTAATTAGGATCATCCACCCGCTTCATAAAAAACTCCACGCAACTATCCGTATAAACCGGCGATCCATCTGCTTCGTAGAGCGCTTTCAAAGAGTTTCCTTTGACAAAATAGCGGATATACAGGTTCACCTTCGATCTCGCAATGTCGAAGGCCACAATAGGTTTGTAGGGATATTCTTCCCAGTTAACCACATCGATTGACTCTCGCTGGGCCTTTTCCATCAAAAAGCCTACGGACGACAGGTCCAGTACGTCCAGCGTTTCCAAATAAGGGACTTTCAGTTTCTTCATTATCAATTATAGATTTGGAGTAATGGCAAATGTAAATAAGAAGTCAGCAATACGGATAAAGCTCCGATTATAGCCAAGACAATAATGACCGATCCCACAATCCTATTCAATAACCATATACCTCGCACGTTAAACCATTTCTTCAACTTAGCAACTATATAAGTGATTCCGAACCACCAGAGAACAGCGCCCACCCCAATAAAAGCAATGCCTCCCAACAGCATCCAAACAGAATGTTCCGGCAAGACAAAACCAAAGCGGGCAAACAAACCGATATATAGTAACACGATTAATACGTTGCTAAAGGTAAGAAGAAAAGCTGTAATAAAATCCTGAGTGAAGGATAACTTTTTCTCCCGTTGTTTTTTAAGGTTCCGGACAGGATTGGATTGGAAAATATAATAGCCGAAAATACCCAATACGATACTGCCGATCAATTGCAAGGGAGCCTGATTCGCCTCCACAAAATTCACCACGACCCCCATCCCCAAGCAGGTCAGTGCAGCGTAGATCACGTCTGACAGAGCAGCCCCTAATCCGGTGACAAACCCATGCCAGCGTCCTTTGTTCAGCGTTCGTTGTATGCACAGCATACCGATCGGGCCCATCGGGGCGGAAACCAGTACACCGATAACAATTCCTTTACTTATCAATCCCAGCATTATCCTTTTATTTTCTGCCTAATCCTCTGCAAAGATAAGCTGTATTCCTGATAAAAAAAGAAAAAACGCCTGCAGGAATGTTTTTTAGATTACCTACAGGCGTTTTCACACTTTGTGCTAAAAGACTATTTAGCCTTTTCTTTCTCTAAAATAGCTTTCAGCTTTGCAACGATTTCAGGATGTTCGGCAGCCAAATTCTTCTTTTCGCCAATATCCTGTTTCAAGTTGTAAAGCTGTGCTTCCTTATTATTCCCCAGTTCCGTATTCGTTAATTTATTATAGGCAGCCCCTTTACTTGGAGCTATATATTTCCATTCACCGTCGGAAACGGACAACGAACCGGCCTGTTCGATTATATAATCGCGACCTTTATTGTCTTTGCCTAAAAAAGCTTCCAATTGATTCCGGCTGTCAGGCCCGGCACCATTCTCCAATGTCTTTCCCATCAAACCGGCCATAGAAGCATACAAGTCCACTTGCAAAGCATCCGAAACACCGGGTTTCACTTCTGCCGGCCAACTAACAATAAAAGGCACACGTGTACCAGCCTCGAAACTACTGTATTTTCCCCCACGGAAGGCACCCCAAGGTTTATGGTCACCCAATAGTTCCACAGCCTGATCTGCATAACCGTCATCCACTACCGGGCCATTGTCGCTACTCAGGACGATCAACGTATTTTCGGCAATCCCCGCTTTTTCGAGAGCCGCCATGATTTCGCCTACCGTCCAGTCGAATTGCAGCAAAGCATCACCACGAGGTCCCATGCCGCTTTTGCCGACAAAACGAGGATGCGGCCAACGGGGCACATGCGCATCATTTGTTCCGACATACAGGAAGAAGGGTGTCTCTTTATTCTTTTCAATAAACCGGACAGCCTTTACGGTTATGCTATCTGCAATATTTTCATCTTCCCACAATGCTTGCTTGCCACCTTTCATGTAACCGATACGGGAAATTCCGTTTACGATCGCTTGGTTATGTCCATGATTTGGGCTTGGTTTCAACTTTGTAAGCAATTCCGGATGATCTTTACCCAACGGTTCGCCAGGGAACGGTTTTTCATAACTTACTTCAATCGGATCGTTCGGGTCCAAATTTACTATACGCTGATTCTCAACCCATACACAAGGCACACGGTCACCTGTCGCAGCCATGATATAAGAATAATCGAATCCCAGATCGGATGGTCCCGGCGTGATAAAGCCATTCCAATCCTGTCCTCCCGTCCTGTCAGACAATCCCAAATGCCATTTGCCAATAGCACCGGTCGTATAGCCGCACTCACGAAACATATCTGCAACTGTCGGTTGCTCCGGCCGAATGACCATTCCGGCATTTCCCGCCGCAATCCCCGTATCATTCCGCCGCCAGGCATAATGTCCGGTAAACAAAGAATAACGTGAAGGCGTACTGGTCGCAGCCACCGAATGTGCATCCGTAAAGCGAAGACCTTGTGCCGCCAGTTTATCCACATTCGGCGTATGGATCGTTTTCGATCCGTTACAACTAAGGTCACCATAACCGATATCATCGGCTATCAGGAAAATAACATTCGGCTTCTGCTGCTGTGTTACTTTCTCTTCCGTTTTTTGTTTGTTTCCGGAACAGGAGGCCAGTAAGGTAGCCCCTATTCCTAATACGATTGTTGATTTCATGATAACAAGATTATGTATAGAATGACGTAAATATCGCCATTTAATGTTTCATATGCAATACCCCAACGCAGCAAGTCCCAATAACGATTCCTTCCATCGACACTTCTGTCCGAACCTTCCGTATCGGCCCATGCTGCTACACACGCAAGAGTTTATTGCAAGAAACAGCAGTGCTACAAAAATTACATCTGCTTGGCACTACAATTTCCTCAGCATGGCACAGCCGTTCCCCCGGCAGGAAACGGTCGTTCCATAGGCAGGAAACAATTATTCCCTCTATGGGTAACACTGCATAAGTCGCAGTGCGCTCCAGGAGGGGCTGCGGGTTTTACGAGATCATGTGTCTATCGGATGGCTATTATATAGGTAAAGATACATAATAATGTAAGGTTTTGCAAGTCCTGACGCTATTATCGGCAGAACAGCCGACTTCTTTTTTTGTATATCTTTAACTAAAGAGGGAAGACTTTCGGAACGAGAACCGTGCGATAGGCCATTTCGGCTGTTTTTACATCTCGATGCGGGTATCGGGAGATTTCACTGTATAAAATTGATTGTCTTACATTTACGATAGTTTTTTGAATGTTTGTCTGCAATGTGGTAAAGGCGGTTTTTCGGGTTGGTTTATGCGGGGTATTGACTATTTAATTTACTGGATATAAGAATTATAGAGGGCAAAAACAAAATGACGAATTTAAACGTACGTTTAAATTCGTCATTTTCACTGCACAAAAATACAACTACTTTTTAAACCTGCAATCCTTTCTCCCAATTATTTTTCCTTTTCTATATTCTTTCTTATCAATCAGATAGCTTATCTTGTACAAACCTATCGCCTTTTTACCACGAACTACCTGAAATCCAAAAAAAAATGACTAAAAAAAACGTACGTTTTCTCTCGTCAAAATACAGGAATTTGGTAAAAACCTGTTAAACAGGAAGTAAGAACGATATTCAATATACATATTATTATTAATTAAACATTTTAGATTATGAACAAGAAGATTTCTACTCTTATGTCAGGGTTGCTCTTGACAAGTGCGTTCGCTTCTGCTCAACTTTCGTTTGATTTCAATCAATTGGAACCCGCTCCTTTTGACGCAACGAAAGGAATGGCAGCTGGTACTTATTTGATCGTTTTAGATAACAACAATGATCAGAAAGTGGATGCTACGGATCAAATTCTTTCCGTTGTTAAAGATGATAATGGAACTTTAACGTATAGGGCTTATGCTGTTAGTAACGTTCAAAATGGAACTTTCACTGTAGGAGGTGACATTGAAAAAAAAGAAAATTTGTTATGGACTTTAGGAATAAACACTGTCACAGTTCCTACTAAAGGCTATTATTATTCTTTATATAACAAAGAAGCAAAGAGTTACCTCTCTTTTAAAGCAGATCAAAATTTAATTACAAAAGCAGAGGACTGCAAAGATTTGCTGAATGATGCAGCAAAAGGCTATAGTTATTTTATTGCAGATGATTTTACATCCGCTGCTGGTGTTGTTAAAAATGGCAGTAAATTCTATTTGGCTAAAAGCGGAGCCTCTTCCCATCAATTGCAGGGTGATAACAATGCTGACGTTCTTTTAGGTGGTGACGCAAAACAAACACTTCTTTTCTGTAAATACAAAACTATTGAAGCCGACTTTGACGACATCGTTGAAATGAACAAGACAATGGGGGGCGAAGGTTTCAATCTGAACTTCGATAAATTGAAAGATTACGAAGAAAACGTGATCTATGAACAGAAGTTTAAAGCATTTGAAGTACAGCCTGGTTTAAAGATTGATTTGGGTGACGGACAGGTTCACGAGGTTCCGGCTGGTTTCTATTTGGCAACATCTTATCCTGCAACATTGGTAGGCAAAAGCCAAATCACAGACGCAAAAGATTTCCTTGCTTGCTCTTTCCTGGCCGTTAGCCCGACTGTAAACAAAAAGATCAACGGTTTAAAACCGGCAGACGGAAATGGCTTCGAATTTGCGATCGCTAAAGCAGAAGACATGAACTATGTGGAAGATTTTGATTTGGACCAGGCAGCCGTTAAAGGCCAGACTTATGTAGGCAACGCATGCTTCACAATCGAAATTCCTGATTTTGCCAATGACGAAGAAGCTTACCAATTCAAACTCGCAAACATTCGTGTTTGGGTAGACGGAGAACTGGAAGAAATAGCTGACAGATATATTTCTGCTGTAACTTCCGAAGGTAAATCACATATTGTGACAAATGCTTCCGGCGTAACATTTAAGACTGATAATTCTACAATCTTGAAGCCGAAGACATTGTTAAGTACAGAAGATACTCCTTCCATCTTCACAATCCAGTTTGTAAGTGGTGAAGAAAAAGAGGAAAATAGTGAATACGGCCAGTACTTGACAGTTGGTCAGGCAGCGGGTTCTTTCCAATTATTCTCAACCTTGGAAGAGGGTGTTGAAAATGATCCTTTATATCAGTTTGTTATTACAGATGTCGACACGACTAGCAAAGAAATCACATTTGCAAACCGTCAAACAAAAGTCTCTTTCAAAGCAATCCTGTATAAAGAAGAAGGAGATTTGACTTACACGATCTATCCGGTAAATGCTACTACTTTCAATTTGGCAAAAAATGACGAAGTTGCCGGAAACCCGACTGTTACCTTTACAAGCGAGCCTTTTGCTACAAAGAAAATCCAGTTGGTTCCTGTTACAGTAGAAGATAAGTTCGCAACATTTAATGCAGCTAATGAAATTAATGGTTTGGTACGTTTCGAACTGGCAAGAACAAGTGAATCTGACGGTAAGTTCTATGTATATGCCCCGAGAAAGAAAAAAGCTAACGGTGATATAGTCTTGAATCCAGGCGTTATGATTGTTTCCGAAGATGCTGCCGATTTGTTCGAATTGGTTAAAGTGCAGAATAATAGAAAAGACGTAGTAGAGTATATCGAAAATCCGTATGTTTTTAACAAAGATGGTAAGAAGTATACTTCTCTGAAACGTGATACGGTTGCTTACAACCTGTATAATGTCAAGCTCTTTGCACCGGAAGAAGAAAAAGAATATTATGTTGATGGTACGAGCTTAGTGGAAAAGGCAGCAACGCCTACTAACAGGAATTTCGCAATCAAAAAGAATTTGGATGGTTCAGTTTCTTTGATCTATACGACAGATGTAGAACAGGTAGGTGCTAACTATTTGGAATTTGGGGGTGCAAAGAAAGAAAAAGAACAAGCTTGGAAGGTTGGTACTTATTATCAATTAGCCGGAGTTTTCAACACCGCCAAAACGTTCATGGTTGCTGAACCTGAAGCAATCAGTCTGGAAGCTAAGTCTCAGCATATCTCTATCCAAGGAGATCGTGGAGGATTCATTTCAATGAATGCTGACAACGATGGTATTTTAGCTATTGCTAACGAAGCGAGCGAAGACTTGACATTATGGGTTGACACGGTTAGATCAAATGAAGCTATTCCTTCATTCTATATCACAAAGGGCGGACACTTCATGTATTACGCAACTGACTCGTTGACCAACTCTTTGGTAGGCACTGACAAATATAAATTGGAAGGTGGAGAAACGAAGCTGATCTTCAAAGCAGCTGAATTGGTTTCTTCCGATACTTTAAAAACTGTCGTTGATGGCAAAGAAGTTTTGGTTGCAACAAAGGCTAACGCTGCCAAGAAAATCAAAGGTGGCTTAGGAAACTTCCAGTATCAAATCATCAAAGACGAAGAAGGTAGCGATGAATATGTAATTCGTCTGACTGACAAGTATCAGTATGTACGTGTCATCAACAACATGCTGACACTGGATGCGAATAAGAAGAACGCCGCTCGCTTCCTGATCGAATCTCAAGCAACTCCGACAGCTAACGAAGGCATCGCAACATCTGAAGTGAAAGTTCTTGCCGGTAACGGTAACGTAACGATCGCAGGTGCAGCCGGTAAGAAAGTTGTTGTAAGCAACATCTTAGGTCAGGTAGTAGCTAACACGGTTGTTTCTTCTGACAATGCTGTAATCGCTGCTCCGGCAGGTGTAGTAGTTGTAGCAGTTGAAGGAGAAGCTGCTGTAAAAGCTATCGTTAAATAACGATTGATACTAAAAAAAACAATACTGTTGTCTATCGTAAGGGCGGAGTAGAACCCCGCCCCTACAGACACAATGACATTTTATAATCAAATAATTCTTCGGTTGCGCGGAGGTGAAAGCCTCCAACTACCCTGCGACAGGCGAACAAGCGACCGGATTTAATATTAATAATACTAAAGTAATGAAATTAAAAGTTCTACTGCTTTTCCCTCTGTGAAGATCGGACGGCAGACAAAAAACAGGCCCCGGCGGTATTCGTACTGCCGGGGCTTCGTTGTTCCCTTATCCCTATTTGTAGGTATTTTCCCCAGTTTAACATCCCTCGTCCTTTACAATCCTTTTCAGATAGGGGGAAAAGACGTATCTTTGCACGCCTAAACCGAAATAGACAAGATAAGCTTATGAAGTTTGAAAACGAGAACTGGGCGCAGTTCAAAGGAGAAACCTGGAAAAAGGAGATCAACGTAAGAGACTTTATCCAGAACAATTATAAACCTTATGACGGTGATGATACGTTCCTCGTACCCTCTTCGGAGAAAACGAAGAAAGTGTGGAACAAGCTGACCGAAATGTTTAAGGTGGAAAGGGAAAAAGGAGTATATGACGCCGAAACGAAACTTCCTCAGGGGATTGACACATACGGACCCGGTTACATTGATAAGGAGAACGAAGTAATCGTCGGTCTGCAGACAGACGCCCCGTTGAAACGAGGTATCTTCCCGAAAGGTGGTATCCGCATGGTCGAAAACAGTCTGGAAGCCTATGGCTATCATCTGGACCCGATGACAAAAGAAATCTTCACCAAATACAGAAAGACGCACAACGAAGGTGTTTTTTCAGCCTATACGGACGAGATGGTGGCTGCACGCCGTTCTGCCATTATCACCGGACTGCCTGATGCTTACGGACGCGGACGTATCATCGGTGATTACCGCCGTGTGCCTCTGTACGGAACTCAGATCCTGATCGAAGAGAAGAAACGTTTCCAGAAACGTCTCGATATCCAGGAATTGACGGAAGAGATCATTCAAAGCCGTGAGGAGATAACGGAACAGATCAAAGCGCTGAAAGCATTTGAGAAAATGTGTGCCGGTTATGGTTTCGATGTGACACGCCCGGCCAAGGATGCCCGCGAAGCTGTGCAGTATTTGTATCTGGCTTACCTGGCTGCCGTAAAGGATCAGGATGGAGCGGCCATGTCTCTCGGACGTACTTCCACGTTCCTCGATATCTATATCGAAAAGGATATCCGTGAAGGCAAGCTGACGGAAGAAGAGGCACAGGAATTGATCGACCAGTTTATTATCAAACTGCGTATTGTCCGTTTCCTGCGTACTCCGGAATACAACGACCTGTTCTCCGGTGATCCTGTTTGGGTGACAGAATCGCTGGGCGGACAAGGTGTTGACGGCCGTTCGTTGGTGACAAAGACATCTTACCGTTATCTGCATACCTTGTATAATCTCGGCCCGGCGCCCGAACCCAACCTGACGGTGCTTTGGTTCAACAATGCACCGGATAACTGGAAAAACTTCTGTGCGAAAGTATCGATCGATACCTCCGCCATCCAGTACGAGAACGACGATCTGATGCGTCCGGACTATGGCGACGATTACGGTATCGCCTGCTGTGTGTCTCCGATGAAGATCGGTAAGCAGATGCAGTATTTCGGAGCTCGTGCCAACCTGGCAAAGTGCCTGTTGTATGCGATCAATGGCGGACGTGACGAGAAATCGGGCGTGCAGGTGGCTCCTCGCTTCGAGCCGATCACCAGCGAATATCTGGATTACAATGAAGTGATGGAGAAATACGAGCAGATGATGCGCTGGCTGGCTAAAGTCTATGTCAATGCACTGAAGATCATTCACTACATGCACGACAAATATGCGTATGAAGCATTCGAAATGGGGCTTCATGACGGAGATGTGGAACGTATCCGCGCAACCGGTATTGCCGGCCTTTCTATCGTTGCCGACTCGCTGGCTGCCATCCGTGACACAAAAGTGAAAGTAATCCGTGACGAACGTGGTTTGGCTGTCGACTTCGAACGCGAAGGCGAATATGTGCCTTTCGGAAACAATGACGATCGTACGGACAGTATTGCTGTCGACATTACCGAGAAGTTCATGGAATACCTGCGCCAGCATCAGACATACCGCAAGGCCACTCCGACACAGTCTATCCTGACGATCACTTCAAACGTGGTCTACGGAAAGAAAACCGGAACGACCCCCGATGGCCGTCCGGGTGGTACGCCGTTCGCTCCGGGAGCCAATCCGATGAACGGACGCGATACGAAAGGGGCTGTCGCCGCTTTGGCTTCTGTTGCCAAACTGCCGTTCCAGCATGCGCATGACGGTATTTCCTATACATTTGCCGTTTCACCGGCCACCTTGGGCAAGGAGCGCAATATTCAGGTGAGTAATTTAGTGAGCCTCTTGGATGGCTATTTCACGCCTGATGGTGGCCAGCATCTGAATGTGAACGTGTTCGATAAGGACCTGCTGTTAGATGCGATGGAGCACCCGGAGAAATACCCGCAGCTTACGATCCGTGTTTCAGGCTATGCTGTCAATTTCGTCAAGCTGACACGCGAACAGCAGCTCGATGTCATCTCGCGCACTATCAACAGCAGTTTATAATTGTCAATTGTCAATTCTCAATTGTCCATTGATTAATATGTTGGGATACATACATTCTTTAGAGAGTTTCGGGACCGTTGACGGTCCCGGAATTCGCTTTGTCGTTTTTATGCAAGGGTGTCCGCTTCGTTGTCTGTATTGCCACAATCCGGATACCTGGGAGGTAAAGCGTGAGACACCTTATCAGCTGGAACCCGAAGCGTTGCTTGCCGAAGTGCTGCGCTATAAGAATTTTATCGCTAAAGGTGGTGTTACCGTTACTGGTGGCGAGCCTTTGTTACAACCAGAATTCCTTAAAGAGTTTTTCCGCCTTTGCCGTGAGAACGGTATTCATACGGCGTTGGATACTTCCGGCTATATCTGTTCCGGCAAAGCTTTGGAAGTCCTTGAATATGTCGATCTGGTTCTGTTGGACATCAAGACGATCGATGCCGGGCTTCATCCCCGTCTGACTGCTGTGAAACTTGATAACACTTTGCGTTTTCTTGATGAGTTGGAGAAACGCGACATTCCCGTATGGGTCCGCCATGTGGTCGTTCCCGGTCTGACGGATAATGATGAGGATCTGGAAAAATTAGCCGGATACGTCAGCCGCTATAAGGTGATTCAGAAAGCCGAGCTTCTGCCTTATCACACAATGGGAATTTATAAATATGAGGCGCAGGGCCTGGATTATAAGCTGAAAGGTGTGGAACCTCTTTCGGCAGAGCGCCTGGCCAATGCTAAAACGATCTTTAGAAAACACGGGATAAACGTATAAGACTAATCGAGCGTCTGCTCTTTGATGATGATCGGTTTGCGGCTGATCCGGTTGACTGTGCGGACGCTGTCACTTTCAACACTGGTCACATCTCCTTCGCAGTTGGTGAAATAGATGTAATGTCCCATATCCATGAAACGATAAACCTTACACCCTTCATGTTCGAACAGGTATTCGACTTGATAGGAGGAATTGTTTGCTGGTTTTTCCCGCGTAAGGGGTATTTGTGAGACGCATGAAGAAAGCCATGCGCTGCAAATGAGCAGCAGGCCCGCTGAAAATGTATACAAACTTGCTCTTCTCATCTTCGAATATTTTTAAGTTAACATCCAAAGGTAACAATTAAAGAATCACATGGTATGGCCGAAAGGTATTTTACCTATAATTAGGTATATTTTGGTTGTTCCGGAAAACATAACTTTGCTTCATATTGTCATAGTAGATGAGTGTACTTGCTGATAGGGATCCGTCTATCGGCAGATAAAAATTATCAATTTGAAAAATTCTTTCAATCAGTACCTTACGATTTACCTTTGCAGAGTAATCAAAAAATAGTAGTAACAAATTAAATAGTAAAAATCATGGAACCAATTATCAATTCACAAGTACCCGAATTCAAAGTTCAAGCTTTTCAGAATGGTAATTTCAAGACCGTAAGTAACGAAGATATCAAGGGCAAATGGGCCATCTTTTTCTTCTATCCTGCCGACTTTACATTCGTATGCCCGACCGAATTGGTCGATATGGCTGACAAGTACGGCAAATTTCAGGAAATGGGTGTCGAAGTATACTCTGTAAGTACAGACTCACACTTTGTGCATAAAGCATGGCATGATGCTTCCGAAACAATTCGCAAAATCAAATATCCGATGCTGGCAGATCCGACAGGTGCTTTAAGCCGTGCGTTCGGTGTGATGATCGAAGAAGAGGGTATGGCTTATCGCGGTACATTCCTGGTAAATCCCGAAGGTAAGATCAAGATTGCTGAAATCCATGATAACGGTATCGGCCGTAATGCAGACGAATTGCTTCGTAAAGTTGAAGCTGCCCAGTTTGTTGCTTCTCACCCGAATGAAGTTTGTCCTGCAAAATGGAAAAAAGGCGAAGCAACATTGAAGCCGAGCATCGACTTGGTTGGTAAGATCTAAAGTTATGTTAGACTCTGCAATGAAAGACCAGCTTTCGGGCATTTTCTCCGGACTGGTGTCCCAATATGTATTTGATATACAAGTCGCTCCTGATCATGAAAGTCGTCAGGAGCTGATAGATCTGCTTAGTGATGTGGCATCTTGCTCGGACCATTTGTCATGTAACATTGCCGATGGAGAGGGGCTTCAATTTACAATTGTAAAAGACGGGATGCCTACTGGTATCCGGTTTCGTGCAGTACCCAACGGCCATGAATTTACATCCCTGCTGTTGGCTGTCCTGAATAGTGATGGAAAAGGTAAAAATATACCGGACGAAAGTATCTGTGCACGTGTCAGAGCCTTGAACGGTCCGATCAAGCTGACGACTTATGTTTCTCTTACTTGCACCAACTGTCCGGATGTGGTGCAGGCACTCAATGTCATGGCAACTCTCAACAGCCGCATCACCCATGAGACGGTGGATGGCGCCATCAACCAGAAAGAAGTTGAGGTGATGAAAGTACAGGGAGTCCCTTCTGTTTTCGCCGATGGCAAACTGATCAATGTGGGCCGTAGTGATTTTGGAGAATTGCTTTCCAAACTCGAAGCCCAATACGGAATTAATGAAGGGATTGTTGATAACTCTGTTGAAAAACCTGTTAAGAACTATGATGTGATAGTAGTGGGAGGTGGACCTGCCGGTGCTGCCTCTGCCATCTACTCGGCACGTAAAGGCTTGAATGTTGCAGTGATAGCCGAACGTATCGGTGGACAGGTCAAAGAAACAGTCGGTATCGAGAACCTGATCTCCGTTCCTCAGACTACCGGGAAGCAGTTGGCGAACGATCTTCTGACACATATCAACGACTATCCGGTCGATATATTGGAGCATCGCCGTGTAGACAAAGTCGAACTGGACGGAGCGGCGAAACTTCTGACCACTTCTACCGGTGAACGTTTTTCTGCTCCTGCTGTTATCGTGGCAACAGGTGCAAGCTGGCGCAAGTTGAATGTCCCGGGCGAAGCGGAATATATCGGGAGGGGGGTCGCTTTTTGTCCTCACTGCGACGGCCCGTTCTATAAAGACAAGCACGTAGCGGTTGTCGGCGGTGGAAATTCGGGTATTGAAGCGGCTATAGATTTGGCAGGCATTTGCTCGAAAGTGACGGTGCTGGAGTTTATGGACGAGCTGAAAGCCGATCAAGTGCTGCAGGAAAAAGCGAAGAGCCTGCCGAATGTGGAAATTTTCTTGCATTCCCAATCTTTGGAAGTGATCGGTAACGGCGATAAGGTGACAGGTCTTCGTGTAAAAGACCGTAAGACGGAAGTGGAGCGGGTGATTGATCTGGATGGTATCTTCGTCC
>ENA-OPCP01001201-OPCP01001201.1-human-gut-metagenome-genome-assembly--contig:-NODE-1201-length-17315-cov-15.366280_pt1 | contig 17315 bp, 18 predicted proteins | sample MGYA00241563_ERZ501477 | MGnify/ENA primary metagenome ERZ501477 (study PRJEB25962, sample SAMEA2042572) | human gut metagenome | biome: human gut; feature: human-associated habitat; material: faeces... | reverse complement strand
AAGAACACCAGCGGGATTTTATGCCGGAGGACACCAAAGCCGGGATGATACAGGCTTACCTTGATAAGTACACCGGGGAAACGGTCTGTTCCAAGCAGCTCTACAAGGAAGCCTTAAATCACACCTTTGACGAGCCGAAGCAATGGGAAATCCGGGAAATCAACGAGATAATGAACCAGTGCATTACCGGGTGGAACTACTTTTCCAATCCAAGAATGTTTGCGGAATATGGCAGACAAAAGGGCTGGGAGCGTGAAATCCCGGCAACGGACACCGACAACCCGCCCGAAAAATCTATGGACGGTTTTGTGGAGGTCACGGAGCAGATGGAGCTTCCATTCTGAAAATGACAGCCCGTTGCCGACTTCGTTGCTATCCCGTTGCCGAGCCGGTTGCCGGGGAAAAACCCATAACTGCGGGCTTTTCTCCCCTATGACAACCAAAACAACAGAAAAATAAAAGAAAAGTATAAATAGTAACCATCGCCAGATTGAGATTGTTTGCAAGGTCTTTTGAAGCCCGTTGCCGGACTTCGTTGCCGACACCCTCTGTCTGGCTATTTTCATGTATGGAGGATAACTGCCTATGGCAAAAAACAAAACAGAGATTCATGTGACCACTGTATTTGACGGGGAGCTGGACGCCACCGATGTGTTCGTCAGCCTGATTTCCCAGAAATACGGCAAGACAAATACAAAAGAATATCTTGCTAAAAAGAAAGAATTGAAGTATAATGAAGATGAGGTTCAAAAGAGCCAGATACCGTCTGGATTGTGTGGGTAAATGGCTATGATGAACGAAATGGAATACAGAACAATCGGTTCGGCACTTGCCGGGGGCTATCGTGCAGCGGTCTATTGCAGGCTGTCAAAGGACGATGACCTGCAAGGCGAAAGTGCCAGTATCGCAAACCAGCGTGATATGCTGGAAAAATACTGCGAAAAGCAGGGATGGGAGGTTGTGGCAGTCTATCAGGACGATGGCTTCACAGGTCTTAATATGGAGCGTCCTGATTTACAGAGAATGTTGAGATCCATTGAGCGCAGGCAAATCAACCTTGTTATCACGAAAGATTATTGTGCGATAATAGGACTAAATCAGAAAGACCTTGAAAATCAAGGCATTCTGGCTTAGTCCCTTCTTTTTTTGACCGAAAACAAAGGACTTTCACAATAATCAAGCAAGCCGGAGGGTGCTGCTGCACACTTCCGGCAGAAGGAGGATATAGTGGGTGCTATCAAAGTCTTCTTGAAGGAGGTTCTGCTTCCAATCGCGCTTGCGTTCTGCCTCGCGTCATTTCTCAAGCCGATCTATATGCCTGACGGCGTATGTGACTACTTCCTTATGTGGATCTGCGTCGGCTTGCCATTCGGCATCCGGAGGATGTGCCTCTGGCTCGTTCCCAGCGGCTACGGTATCTCCGGCTCAGTCGGTATCTTCGCATTGAACTTAATCATAGGCGGTCTTATCGGAGGACTTGCCTTCTTCATCGGGCTGCTGCTCGGTGTCATTCATACCATCCGAGAAATCATCTGAACTACATCGTAAACGAAGAGGGTTTGTTTCTTCTCCAATTTGGAGTAAGAAGCAAACCCTCTTTTTTTGTTGCCCAAAAGCCGGAATATTTGCTGGCGATGCGGCGAAGGAAAGGAGTTTTTTAAGCATGAAACGCATGACAGCCGGTGATCTGCAAGCACTGGAATTGCTGATGCAGACCACACCCGGCTTTGAGCATTTTGACAGCGGCGCGGATGGCATTCTCCCTGAGTGCCGAAGCTGCCGCTTTCACCGTCCCTTCTGGAAATATCAGTCCTGCGTGTTTGCAGAGTGTCCCTACTGCTGCAATCCCGTTTCTACCCTCAAAAATCAAAGTGGCACATCTGCTGCCGGAAAGGAAACCTGTCATGGATAACAAAATCGAAATCTTCAAAAATGAACAGTTTGGTGAGGTAAGAACGATCCTCGAAGGAGAAAAAGTTCTGTTCTGTGCGGCAGATGTTGCAAAGGCACTCGGTTACACCAACCCGAACAAGGCGGTCAACGACCATTGCAGGGCTATAACGAAACGTTCTACCCCTATCAGCGGGAAAGTTCAGAGTATCAACTTCATCCCGGAAGGAGACGTTTATCGGCTCATTATTCGCAGCAAACTTCCTGCGGCTGAAAAGTTTGAACTTTGGGTATTTGATGAGGTCATTCCTACCATCCGCAAAACCGGCGGCTATATGACGGATTCCCTTCTGGAACGCATTCAGAAGGAACCGGCGGTCATTGTGGAGTTCGCTCAGGCTTTGATTCTGGAAAAGAATCGCGTGAAGGCTCTTGAGTGTGAGCTGAACACGGCAAAGCCCAAAGCCGATTACTATGACGCCTTCATCAGTCCGGATGACTGCACCAATATCCGAACAACGGCGAAGGAACTGAAAATCCCGGAGCGCAAGTTCGTCCAGTTTCTTCTCAGGGAGAAGTACCTGTTCCGATCTCCCTCCGGTCAGCTTCTTCCCTACAACAAGGACAGCAATGCCGGACTGTTCATCGTCCGCGATTTTGTGACGTACTGCTACACCGGTTCTCAGACCTACTTCACGCCGAAGGGCAAGGATGTCATCCGAATGAAGTTACAGAAAAAATGCGGCGAAGAGCTGCTTTCCAAGATGGCAAGGTGATTTCTGTGGCAGTCTATCGCGTAAACAAGAATCGTGGCTATACCGTCATGGCAAACTTCCACCTCCGAGACAAGAGCCTGTCACTCAAGGCAGTCGGTCTTCTCTCAAAGATGCTCTCGTTTAATGATGGCTGGAAGTTCTCAACCAAGGGACTCTCCGCAATCTGCAAGGAAGGTCCGGATGCCATTCTCTCCGCGCTCCGTGAGCTTGAGACACACGGCTACCTCGTCAGGCACCGGCAGAGAGACGGTAAAGGCAGGATGAGCAGCACAATCTTTGAGATATACGAAGAGCCGCAGGAGTCCACGCCAGAACGGGAAATGCCACACACGGAAAATCCATGTGTGGAGAAGCCAGATGTGGATAATCCGCACGGGGATAAGTCCGCACAAATAAATACTGATCAAGTAATTACCCAAGAAAGAAATACTCTCTCAAAGAAATATCAATCCATCAATCTTGATGGGATGGACAGGATGGATGAGCGAAGCGAGTATGAAGAGATTATCAAAGAGAATCTTGACTACGACATTCTCTGTCAGGATCCGAAGTTCGATAAAGACCGCTTCCGGGAGATCATGGACATCATGCTGGATGCTGTCTGCTCTACCGCTCCGACCATCCGTATCAACGGCGAGGATATGCCGCAGCAAGTGGTCAAGTCCCGCTTTCTCAAGCTGAATAGCAGCCACATAGAGTACGTTCTGGAAGCAATGAACAAGAACCCGTCAGACATCCGCAATATCCGGGCGTACCTGTTGACCGCTCTGTATAACGCCTCTCTGACGATAGACAATTACTACTCCGCGCTCGTCAACCATGATTTCTACGGGCAGGACAGATCGGCAGGGTCAAAGAAGCCGAAGACCTACGATTATAGCCTTTGTGAAGACACTCTTTAATGAATACCATCGTGAGCATTGCTCGGAAAGGAGGACATTGCAAATGAAAATCATCTATCGCCGGATTGTTCCGCCTTAGCTGAAGCAACGTCACTTTAACCATTCCAAGGAAAGGAGGTATCACTGCAATGCAGGATGAAGTCAACACCAAAGTTGTTGCCATCATGATCAAGGGCGGCAAAATCTCAGCCGAGGTGCTGAAAAAGGCGCTGGACAAGTTCGTTCAGGAGATTGAGAAGGCGCAGAAGCAGATGCAGCAGCTCAAAACCTATCGCGGCAAGCAGTCCATCAAGCATCTGATGAGCCAGAATGCCGCTATCTCCAACATCGAAGTGACGGACGGCAACATCAAGTCCTTTGAGCGGACTGCCAGCAAATACGGTCTGGACTTTGCGCTCAAGAAGGACGTTTCCGTAGAACCGCCCAGCTACCTTGTCTTCTTCAAGGGACGGGACGTTGATGTCATGACCGCCGCCTTCAAGGAGTTCTCCGCAAAAACCGTCAAGCAGAAGGAACAGCCGTCTATCCGGCACAAGCTGGATCAGGAGAAAGCCCAGAGCAAGGCGCAGCACAAGGAGAAGGTCAAGGTCAAGACCAAGGATCGGGGTGTGGAGCTGTGAACAAACTCGATGTGAAGAAGCTCGTTCTTCTGAACCTTCCGTATGTCTTTGCCTTTTACTTTGCGGATAAGATCGCCGCTGTGTTCCGTCTCGCTCCCGGCACGGAGTTCATCGACAAGCTGACAAACGGCTTTGCCGTGTTCGGCACTGCCTTTGCAAATCCGCTTCCCAGCTTTCATCCCGTTGATCTGCTCGTCGGTCTGGTTGCCGGTGCGCTGCTCAAGTTGGCGGTCTACGTCAAAGGCAAGAATCGCAAGAAGTTACGGCAGGGCGAAGAATACGGATCTGCCCGCTGTGGTGCATAATCTTAACTGTAAGGAAAACTATGTGGACGCAGGAGGTATGCACATGAACGAATATAATAAAATTACAGCCCTTTACTCCCGCCTTTCCGTCGGGGACGAGGACAGAGATGGCGGCGAGAGCAACAGCATTGTAAACCAAAAGGCATTTCTGGAACGGTACGCCCAACAGCAGAGATTAACCAATATCCGGCACTACATTGACGATGACGAAAGCGGCAGGTTCTTTGACCGCTCTGCCTATTCCCGCATGATGGAGGATGTGGAAAACGGAAAAATAGGCGTCTGCATTATGAAAGACCTGACGCGCTGGGGGCGTGATTATCTCCAAGTCGGCAATGCAATGGAGGTATTCAGACGGAACAATGTCCGCTTTATCGCGGTCAATAACGGCATAGACAGCGACAATCCCGATACATTGGAGTTTGCGCCCTTTATCAATATCATGTCGGAGTGGTACGCAAAGGACATCAGCAAGAAAGTAAAAACGGGTATCAGGACCAAGGGTGCAAGCGGCAAACCCATCGCCACCGAAGCCCCATACGGATATATGAAAGACCCGAACAACAAGGATTTTTGGATAATCGACGAGGAAGCCGCCGAAGTGGTACGCTTGATTTTCCGTCTGTTTATCGGCGGGAAGAACAGAAACCAAATTGCCGTATATCTCAAAAACGAGCAAATCCTCACGCCTACGTTCTACCTCAAACAGCACGACAGAGGGACAGCGAAAAGCAGACCGCTGAACGAGGAAAATCGCTATAAATGGAACAAAGCAACCTTAACCAAGATACTCACAAGGCAGGAGTATTGTGGTGATGTTGTCAATTTCAAGACCACAAAGCATTTTCGGGACAAGCGCAACCACTATGTAGATAAAAGCGAATGGCAGATAACCGAGAATGTGCATGAGCCGATTATCGACCGCGCCGACTTTGAAACCGTACAGCGGATTTTGGAAAACGCGCCTGTCAGACGCCCTAACGGGGACGGAGAAATCCACCCTTTGTCGGGCTTGATGTTCTGTAAAGACTGCGGCGCAAAAATGCACATTCGCATAGATTACAGGAACGGCGGCAAGCGTCATGTTGCCTTTTGCAGCGAGTACCACAAGGGCAAAGCCAAAAATCCCAAATGCAATTCCCCGCACATCATAGACGCTGATTTAGTCATGCAGACTATCGCGGATGTTCTGAAAAAAGTTGCAGAATACTCCATAAGCAACCGGGAGGAATTTGAAGCATTAGTCCGAAAAAACCTTGATATGCAGCAGACGGACAAGAGCAAAAAACAGCAGAAGCGTATTCCGCAAATTACAACACGCCTTGAACAGATTGACAAGGTGCTGAATAAACTCTACGAGGATAACGCCCTCGGTGCTATCCCACAAGACCGATACGAGCAAATGTCACAGAAATATTCGGAGGAATACTATACGCTGAAAGCGGAACTTGCAGAACTCAAAGAACAGTTATCCGCGTTTGAGGACGCAGGAGGATGGGCGCATAAGTTTTTGAAGCTGATAGAACGCTACGCCGCCTTTACCGACCTTACCCCCGCCATTCTCAATGAATTTATCAGCAGAATTGAAGTGCATGAGCGCGATAAGAAAAGGGCAAAACAAGCTGTTCAGCATATCGGGATATATTTCAGCTATATCGGCAAGTTTGAAAACGAACTGACACAGCTTGCAGAGCCGACAGAGGAAGAAATCCGGCAAATGCGGGAGAAAATCGAAGAAGCCCAAAAGGAAAAGAGCCGCGCTTATCATCGGAACTACTCAAAGGAATACCGGGCGAAAAACCTTGAAAAACGCCGGGAGTATGAACGCATCAAGGCGCGGGAATATCGGGCAAAGCGAAAGGCGCAAGCCGCTGCGCTGCCCGTATCGTAAAACAGAATAACCGACAGCAGAAAGGGATTTTCCAACTATGGGAAATCCTTTTTTTGCACCCAAAGGAAGGAGTGACCCAATGACAGAAAAGAAAACCACAACCACCGCGCAGAAGCAGCCGGATGGTATCATCACAACACAGCGGAACGGACAGACCATCGTTGCGGAGTTGTTTTTCAATCACAGAAGCGCAGAAACATTCCGCGACAAGCTGCTGAAAGCGATACTTGCCGACTATTCGCATTTTTCTGCGTCTGACGGTCAAGAGCCGTAAAAACGGAATATTTGACGATTGGAACACTCTGGACGAGGAATGTATCGCCAGAGCATTTTCTATTGAAAAAACGCCGTTTTTCCCAAGTCAAGAGCCGAAGAAAACACCCGAAAAATGCCCCTACTGCGTAACAGGGGCGCAGAAAGGAGAGTTTATGAGAACAGGGCTTACGAAGCAGGAAAAGACCACCGATATTTGGTTTGACGAGAAAGACCCCCTTATCCATATCCGCACCCACAACACCGACTTGAAGAACAGGCTGACCGCGTACAGCCGCCGCTTCCCCTCTGTCTGTAAGCTGACCGACAGCGACCCGGAAACGGGCTGTATGGAGTTTGAGATTGCAAAGGGACGCTTCTCTTTCCGTCTGACCGCACCATACAGCGAGGAACGCAGACAGGCGGCAAGCGACTATGCAAAGAAGCATGGTATTTCAGCCGGGAAAAGCAAGCCATGACACAAAGATACAGTAAAATTATTAGGTAAGGACGGTTGATGTCTATGTAAAACGAACAGGAGGATAAAAATTGACTGGAAGCATTTACGGCTATGTGCGTGTCAGCACAAGAGAACAAAACGAGGACAGGCAGCTTATCGCCTTACGCGAGGTAGGCGTTTCAGATAAGAATATCTTTATGGATAAGCAATCCGGCAAAGATTTTGAGCGTCCACAGTACAAAAAGCTGCTTAGAAAAATGAAAAAAGACGACCTGCTCTATATCAAGAGCATAGATCGTCTGGGACGCAACTATGAAGAAATCTTACAGCAATGGCGTATCATCACAAAGGACAAGGGCGTTGACATTGTGGTTTTGGATATGCCCCTGCTTGATACGCGCCGGGGAAAAGACCTTATGGGAACATTTCTCTCGGATATTGTGCTTCAAGTGCTGTCCTTTGTGGCAGAAAACGAGCGCACCAATATCAGACAGCGGCAAACAGAGGGTATCGCGGCAGCAAAGGCGCGGGGTGTGCGCTTTGGGCGACCACCACGCCCCTTGCCGGATAACTTTCATGCTGTTTATCAGAGGTGGCGTGCCGGGAAAATTACCGGCACAGCAGCCGCAAAAGAGTGTGGTATGCCCCTTGCGACCTTTCGCTACCGGGCAGAAATCTACGAAAAAGCCAAATTATTGTAAATAGGCGGTTTTACAGAAAGGTGTACTTTCCTGTAAACCGCCTATTGCTTATAGGTATTTAATATTATACTTCTTCAGACGGCGTTTTTCAAGTCTTGAAATGTAAATATTCGTTTATATCCCGGCTAATTTGTCGATAAAATGCGTTTACAGGAAAGTACACGTTACTAAAGGGAATGGAGATAAATTATTAGATATACTACTGACAGCTTCCAAGAAGCTAAAGAGGTCCCTAGCGCCTACGGGGAATTTGTATCGATAAGGGGTACAAATTCCCACTAAGCGCTCGGGACCCCTTGTAGGAAAATGTCCTAAGTGTGGCAACAATATTGTATTAAAAAAATCGTTTTATGGTTGTTCAAATTATCCTGAATGTAAGTTTACTTTAGCTGAACATTTTAGAAAGAAAAAACTAACCAAAACGAATGTAAAAGAATTACTGGAGGGAAAAGAAACCCTGGTAAAAGGAATCAAAAACAAAGAGAAAAAGCCCTACAATGCCGTTGTAAAAATTGGGGAAAAGGGATATATTGATTTTATATCTTTCTCAAAATAAACATAAAAGCCCTTTAAAGAGGGCTTTTATATATTAATCACAAATCACTTATCACAAATCACAAGTGATTTGTGATTGTTGATGATAAAATAAGAATAAGAAGAAATAGAAAGAAGTGAGTGATTGTGGGAAATTTAGGCGCACAAAAAGAAAAACGAAATGATACACCAATCAGTGCAAAAAAAGATATAATGGGAGATAAGACGGTTCGTGTTCGTGCTGACTTGCACCATATCATAAAAATCGAAACAGCAAAGAATGGCGGAAACGTAAAAGAAGTTATGGAAATAAGACTTAGAAGCAAACTTAAGAGTGTGTTGATAGTGCATTATCTTAAAATTTTGTATAATAGGAATTGAAGTTAAATTAGATGCTAAAAATTTGTAATTAAGAAGGAGGGATTCGTCATGTTGGTATTCCAAATGCGTAATGTAGATAAAACATCTACTGTTTTGAAACAGACTAAAAACAGTGATTACGCAGATAAATAAATACGTTAGATTAATTCCTACCAGTGACTAATCTTATGACTTTTTAAACAGATAACTAAAATTACAAACAAATCGTTTAACTTCTGTATTTGTTTATAGATGTAATCACTTCAGGAGAGATTACATGAACAAAAATATAAAATATTCTCAAAACTTTTTAACGAGTGAAAAAGTACTCAACCAAATAATAAAACAATTGAATTTAAAAGAAACCGATACCGTTTACGAAATTGGAACAGGTAAAGGGCATTTAACGACGAAACTGGCTAAAATAAGTAAACAGGTAACGTCTATTGAATTAGACAGTCATCTATTCAACTTATCGTCAGAAAAATTAAAACTGAATACTCGTGTCACTTTAATTCACCAAGATATTCTACAGTTTCAATTCCCTAACAAACAGAGGTATAAAATTGTTGGGAATATTCCTTACCATTTAAGCACACAAATTATTAAAAAAGTGGTTTTTGAAAGCCGTGCGTCTGACATCTATCTGATTGTTGAAGAAGGATTCTACAAGCGTACCTTGGATATTCACCGAACACTAGGGTTGCTCTTGCACACTCAAGTCTCGATTCAGCAATTGCTTAAGCTGCCAGCGGAATGCTTTCATCCTAAACCAAAAGTAAACAGTGTCTTAATAAAACTTACCCGCCATACCACAGATGTTCCAGATAAATATTGGAAGCTATATACGTACTTTGTTTCAAAATGGGTCAATCGAGAATATCGTCAACTGTTTACTAAAAATCAGTTTCATCAAGCAATGAAACACGCCAAAGTAAACAATTTAAGTACCATTACTTATGAGCAAGTATTGTCTATTTTTAATAGTTATCTATTATTTAACGGGAGGAAATAATTCTATGAGTCGCTTTTTTAAATTTGGAAAGTTACACTTTTTAATAACGGAGGGAATGGAATGAAAAAACTTGTAACCTTGCTTCTTTCGCTTGCTTTAGTGCTATCTCTTGCAGCTTGTGGCGGAGAAGCGACACCTGACGCATCTGACGATGCCCCCGCTTCTTCTCAAAATGAAGAAAGCACCGAAAACGACAACACCGAAAATCAAATCGTATTTGAGGAAGTTGTTGCCATTGACAACGCAGAGTGTGCGGTAAAAATTACCGAAATCGACCCCGATAATATGTGGGGCTACACTCTGAAAGCACAGCTTGAAAACAAGTCCACAGAGAAAACCTATATGTTCTCTGTCGAGAGTGCTTCCATCAATGGTGTTCAGTGCGATCCAATGTTTGCAAGCGAGGTAGCTGCTGGCAAAAAGGCTAACGAAGAAATCAACTTTAGCACCGATACTCTTGAGGAAAATGGTATTGTTGAATACACAGATATTGAATTGACTTTCAAGGTGTATGATAGCAATGATTGGTCTGCTGACCCTGTTGGAAAGGAAACAATCCATGTCTATCCATACGGAGAAGAAAACGCTGTTGCATTTGTGAGAGAAGCACAGGCTACTGATAATGTGATTATCGATAATGATTATGTTACTGTTATCGTAACAGGCTATGAAGATGATGAGATATGGGGCTATACTGCCAATCTGTTCTTGCTGAACAAGACAGACAAAACGGTAATGTTCAGCGTTGATGACGCATCTGTAAACGGCTTTATGGCAGACCCATTCTATGCAACTTCTGTTTCTGCCGGAAAATGTGCATTTAGTTCTATGGCATGGTCTGATACAACTTTAGAGGAAAACGGAATTACCGAAGTGGAAGAAATCGAAGTCCTGTTTAGAGCATACGATGCTGATGATTTTATGGGCGAAGATTTTGCAAATGAGGTAATTACATTAAATCCGTAACGAGATGAGGTGTGCAACATGAAAACGGCAAAATTAGTAATCGGAATTATCAGCATGGTTTTATTTGTTTTAGTAGCTTTTCAATCTTGCGCTGCCGGATTAGGAAATGCTTTAGCAGATAACGGCGAAGTAAGCGGAACATCAGGAATGTTGCTTGCTTTCTGTATGCTGATTGCAGGCATCGTTGGAGTAGCAACCCGAAAGAGCAAAGGCGGCGGAATTGTTGCCGGAGTATTCTATCTGTTGGGCGGACTGCTGGGAATTGTAAATTACGGTAGCTTCTCTGACCTTGCTATCTGGTCTGTCCTTTGTTTCATTTTCGGAGCTGTCTTTATTTTGGGCTCCTTGAAAATGAAGAAAGCAGATAAAAGTAACACAGACGCGGCAGAATAATATTATTCAAATAACAATAACATAATTCCCCAACAGGGCGACTATTTCCAAACCGAAGTAGCCGCCCTTTTCTTTTACTAAAAATCAAAAAGGAGGGCTACCATGTCGAAGAAAAAACCACCGACCACCATCGAGGAATGTAACGCCGAAATGGAACTGACACAGAAGAAAATCCGGCAGTATGAGAACAGGAACAAAATGCTTGACCGCAAACTTGCCATTGAGAAGCGCAAGGAGCGCAACCACCGTCTTTGTTCGCGGGGCGGCTACCTTGAAAGCCTTGTCCCGGCACTCATTGATATGTCAGAACAGGAAGCCCGCGACTTCCTCTACACCGCGGTTTTCAGCGACAAAGCGCAGGAGTTTTTGAGAAAACGAGCCGGAGAAGCGACACCGAAGAATTACCCTTGCACACAAGGGCGCACTTATACACCCTAACGGGCGTGTGCGCTCTGCCGAGGGCTTTATCTCCGCACCGGGCATTATTGCCTTGTGCAGAGATTGGCGGCTTGCGCCGCGACAGGGAAACCTACACTTTCCCTGCGACAGCTTGCGCTGTCTACCCTTTTGTGTACCCCACGAAAGCGAACACCTTGCTTTGCAAGCTATTCACTTTCATGGGGTTTTGTTGACCGTATCGGGAGGTGATACTATCGCAATCTACCATTGCAGCATTAAGATTGTCAGCCGGGGAAAGGGCAAATCTGCCGTAGCCGCAGCAGCCTACCGCGCCGGAGAGAAGCTGACAAACGAGTGGGACGGACTGACCCACGACTATACAAGAAAAGGCGGCGTTGTTCATTCTGAAATCATGCTGCCGCCCCATGCCCCACCCTCTTTCTCTGACCGTTCTATTCTATGGAACAGCGTGGAGCAAATCGAAAAATCGAATAACTCACAGCTTGCGAGGGAAATCGAAATCGCCCTACCTGTTGAACTTTCAAGAGAGGAACAGACCCGCCTTGTCCGGGAATACTGTTCCTCTCAATTTGTTTCCAAAGGAATGTGCGCCGACTTCAATATCCACGACACAGGCAACGGCAACCCACACGCTCATATCCTTTTGACTATGCGCCCCCTTGATGAAAAAGGCACATGGGCGGCGAAGTCAAAAAAGGAATATGTCCTTGACGAAAATGGGGAGCGCGTAAAGCTGCCAAGCGGCAGATACAAGACGCGCAAGGTTGACCTTATGGACTGGAACAGGCAGGAGAACGCCGACCTATGGCGCAAGGCGTGGGCTGACCTTGCCAACGACTATTTAGAGCGAAGCGGCAGCGCGGAGCGTATCGACCACCGCAGCCATGCAGAGCGTGGTATTGAGGAACTCCCCACCGTCCACATGGGTGTTGCAGCTTCCCAAATGGAGAAGAAAGGCATAGCCACCGACAAGGGAGAAATCAACCGCATGATACAAAAGACCAACCGACTTATGCGGGAAATCCGGGGCTATATCGACAGCTTGAAAGAATGGCTTGCGGAGGTTTTCGCCGCTAAGAAGCAACTGCAAGCTGCCCCGCACTCTCCCGATATTGCCACGCTGCTTACAAGGTATTTGAGCATTGAACGAGAGAAAAGCCGGAAGTATTCACAGGGCTGGCAGCAACAGCATACTGCCGGGGAATTGCAAAAAATCAGCAAGGCGATTGTCTATCTGCAAAGCAAGGGCATTGCTACCCTTGAAGATTTGGACGCTGCCCTTTCCTCTGTTGATGAAGAAGCAAAGCGGCTGAATACAAGCGTTGTTGCCAAGCAGAAGCGCATGAGGACATTGGAAAAGTTTATCGAGCATGGCAGCAACTACAACCGCTTGAAGCCCATTCACGATGAACTGAAAACGCTGAAAAACGGATGGGGCAAAAAGAGAGAAAAATTTGAGCAAGCCCACGAAAGCGACCTCATTATCTGGAACGCCGCCAACCGTTTCCTGCACGCAAATCTGCCGGAGGGTACAAAGTCTTTCAAGGTGTCCGAGTGGCAGAAAGAATTTGACGAACTGAAAGCCCAATCCACAGGCGAATATGAAGAACTGAAAACAAAGCGCAGCGAGGTTAAGGAGTTACAGCAAATCCGAAAGTGCATTGATATTGTAGAGCAAGCCGAGCAGCGCACACAGGAACAGACACACCAAACACCAAGACGCAAAAAGGAGGATATTTCCCTATGACCTACACCAAAGAACAGATTGACCGGGCAAATCAGACCGACCTTGTATCATTCCTGCAAGCCCAGGGCGAACAGCTTGAACGCGCCGGACAGGAGTACCGTTGGAAACGGCACGACAGCTTGACGGTCAGAGAAAACAGATGGTATCGGCACAGCCAGAGCAAAGGCGGCGGTCCGATTGATTTTGTCATGGAGTTTTACGGCAAAAGTTTTCTTGAAGCCGTTGAAATGCTGATAGGCGAACGGGGCGAAGCACCCCCACCCGTCTATCTGCAATTCAGACTACCACCCAAAAGCCCCGACAACCAAACAGCGAGGAACTACCTTACAGCCGCCCGGCGCATTGATGAAGATGTGTCGGGCTTTTTCTTTTCCTGCGGCGATCTCTACGAGGAAGCCGCCCACCATAACGCCGTATTTGTCGGCAGAGATGAAAGCGGCATACCGAGATATGCCCACCAACGGGGAACGGTGGGCAGCTTCCGGCTTGATGTGAAAGGCAGCGACAAGACTTTTAACTTCTGCTACCGGGGCGAGGGCGAAAGGCTTTTTGTCTTTGAAGCCCCCATTGACCTGTTATCTTTCCTCTGCCTGTTCAAAAAGGAATGGCAGAAACAAAGCTATCTGTCATTGGGCGGCGTGAGTGAAAAAGCCCTGCTGCGTTTTCTCTCTGACCGTCCGAATATCAAGACCGTCTATCTCTGCCTTGACAGCGACAAAGCCGGGACAGACGCTTGCAGCCGCCTTAACAGCATTATCCCCCAAGGCTACACCGTCAATCGCCTTGTACCGTTGTTCAAAGACTGGAACGAGGTTTTACAGCGTAAAGAGGAAATTACAGACGGAAAATATCTGCGCGAAGCTGTCTATGGCTTGCGTGAGCCGCAACAGGAAGAAACCGTTGAAATTATCCGCATGAGCGAGGTTGACACACAGACCGTTGAATGGCTATGGGAGCCGTATATCCCTTTTGGAAAGGTAACAATCGTACAGGGCAACCCCGGCGAGGGAAAAACCACCCTTGCCCTGCGCCTTTGCGCCGCCTGTACCAACCGCAAGCCCTTTCCGGCTATGGCAGAGCATGAGCCTTTTAATGTTATCTATCAGACCGCAGAGGACGGTTTGGGCGATACCGTCAAGCCGCGCCTTATGGAAGCGGACGCAGACCTTGACCGGGTACTTGTCATTGACGAGGGCAAACAGGAATTGTCCTTATCCGATGAACGCATAGAAAGGGCAATCCGGCAGACCGGGGCGCGTCTTATAATCCTTGACCCCATACAGGCGTATGTAGGCGAAAAAACGGATATGAACAAGGCAAACGAAATACGCCCTATCTTTCGCCGCCTTGCCGAAGTTGCAGAGCGTACCGGGTGTGCCGTTGTGCTTATCGGGCACTTGAACAAAGCTGCCGGAGGTCAGAGCGCATACCGGGGATTAGGCTCTATCGACTTCCGAGCCGCCGCTCGTAGTGTGCTGCTCATAGGGCGCGTGAAACGAGAGCCGAATGTGCGCGTTATCATTCACGACAAATCTTCCCTTGCACCGGAGGGTAAGCCTATGGCGTTTTCGTTGGGCGCGGAAAGCGGCTTTTCATGGATAGGCGAATATGACATTACCGCTGATGAACTGCTGTCCGGCACAGGCGGCAACACCGAAACCAAGACCGAGCAAGCGGAAAGGTTGATACTCGATTTACTTGCAGACGGTAAGGAAATGGCAAGCGAGGATATTGTCAAGGCGGCAGCCGAAGCCGGAATATCCGAAAGAACGGTACAAAATGCCAAGCGCAGCATGGGCGGCATATTGGGCGCAAGGCGCGTTGGAAGTCAATGGTACAACTTCATCAAGAAGAAGCAGCCGCCCGAAACTGCAAAATGAAAGTGCAAAACGCAGAGCCTTTGCACCTTGCACTTTCGCACTTTCACTTTATCAACTCGCCCCATGTTGACCGCATGGGGCTTTTCTCTTGAAAAAATCCTGTTTTGCGTCAATAAATTGCGAAAAGCACTTGACAAAACGCTTCATGGGGCACCGCCAAGGACATTGCCCCGTACATCGACCCCAAGTTTGAAAACAACATCCTGCTGACCCAGACCGAACGCCTGACCATGACCGGGCGGCCCAAAGACCCCAAGACGGCCCGGAACAAGAATGTGCTGGTGATCGGCGGCTCCGGCAGCGGCAAGACCCGCTTCTATGTGAAGCCCAACCTCATGCAATGCTTTCCCACTTCCGACTATCCCACCTCATTCGTGGTCACAGACCCGAAAGGCACACTGGTTCTGGAAACGGGCCAAATGTTCCAGCGGGCAGGCTACCGGGTGAAAATCCTGAACACGATAAACTTTTCCAAGTCTATGAAGTACAACCCGTTTGTTTACATCCACTCGGAAAAGGACGTGCTGAAGCTGGTGAATACCCTTATCGCCAACACCAAGGGCGCGCGCCCAGATAGGGCGTAGTAAGAAGTAGAATCAGGCACTACCCACTCAGATAACAGTGGAAACGACCCGCCTAACCGATAGGCGAAAGCTGATGCGGGACCATAGCATGGCGGGAAAGCGATAAGTTGCTCTATACACAAGAGCACGACTGAATTGCTACGTTAAGCGGATATGAGGATAGAACTACTGAATGTTGAATGCGAGTTTCAAGTCCCCGTTGTGTTCGGGCGGAGGAATGTGTATGTAACCACCGTAGATACGGCGGCATCAACCTCTGACATGAATAACATTGCGTTTCGCCTTTGCGCGATGGGTTATCAATCAATTCATGTGACAAGCCAGAGAACTGGAAATAACGAAACGAAAGCGTATCCGACAATCCGCATTTGCCTACTTATTACGCTAACTGGGGATTGCCTAAGTCGGAATGCTCAAACGAGCTATGCGAAATGCCCCCTGTGGGTGATAAATCCCAAGCCCTCGAAAGGCAAGGGAGATGACGCTGAATATCCGATACGGCAACGGAGTTCTCATAGTAGTCCTGTGGGAAGTAACGACTCTCACGGAATATATCCTGTATTCCAGACGAAGGAGAACAGTTATTGCATTCCAAAATTGAAATTTGATTAGGGAGGAAAGCCTCAAATGCAACCAACAATCGAGATTTTGGATAGAATCAGAAAAAATTCAAGGGACAACAAAGAAGAAATCTTCACAAGGCTCTACCGCTATCTATTAAGGCCCGACCTGTATTATCTTGCGTACAAAAACCTCTACGCCAACAAGGGCGCAGGAACAAAAGGCGTGAATGACGACACAGCTGACGGATTCAGCAAGGAAAAAGTTGATCGGATCATCCAATCTCTGGCTGACGGAACCTATGCTCCGAATCCTGTTCGCCGCGAGTACATCCAGAAAAAGCAGAACAGCACAAAAAAGCGTCCTCTTGGAATTCCTACCTTTACGGACAAGCTGGTGCAGGAAGTATTGAGAATGATATTGGAATCGGTCTACGAGCCAATCTTCTCAAACAATTCTCACGGCTTTCGTCCCAACAGGAGCTGCCACACTGCGCTGAAATCCTTGAAAAGAGAATTCTCAGGCGTGTCGTGGTTTATTGAGGGCGATATTAAAGGCTGTTTTGATAACATCGACCACCGAGTTTTAGCAAACGTCATAAACGCCAAGATTAAAGACGCACGGCTGATTCAGCTCATTTGGAAATTCCTAAAAGCCGGTTATATGGAGGACTGGCAATACCATGCTACCTACTCCGGCTGCCCGCAGGGCGGAATCGTTTCGCCCATACTCGCAAATATCTACCTGAATGAGCTGGACAAGTTCGTGGAAAAGACCGCCAAGGAGTTCTATAAAAGCAGGGACAGACACCATACCCCGGAATACGATAAGGTCACATGGCAGATAAAGAAGGCTCAAAAACAGCTGAAAACTGCAACAGGTCAGGAAAAAACAGCTTTGTTGCAAAAAATCGCTCAACTAAAAGCAGTCATGCATAAAACGCCCTGTATGTCCAAAACGGATAAAGTCATCAAACACATCCGTTATGCTGACGACTTCATTTTTGGCGTGAAGGGCGATAAAGCGGACTGTGAGCGTATCAAGAGACAGCTGTCCGA